>Ga0068857_100000353_pt1 | contig 31896 bp, 30 predicted proteins | sample KBSCornC72_FD_66591 | JGI IMG/M metagenome (GOLD analysis project Ga0068857, IMG submission 66591) | Corn rhizosphere microbial communities from Kellogg Biological Station, Michigan, USA - KBS Corn C7-2 | ecosystem: Host-associated > Plants > Roots > Rhizosphere > Soil ...
TATGCAGGACAGGATGGTTTTGGCTGGACAAATGGAGTGTTGCTTAAGCTTATTAATAAGTACCAGATACATCCGAACGACTAGCTCTTGAATCGTGAATCGTCAATCGTGAATAAGTCTCCTAACTTTTTACAGGTCACTATTGCCGATTGACGATTCACGATTGACGACAAAAGATTTCCCTCACCTAATAATGTGTCGTAAGTACATATTTCCTATCTTTCAATTTCCTTTGCAGCAATTAGAGCATTGAACCAAAACGAAAGGCTTGCTATGAAGAAGACGGTATCTCTCCTCTTAATTATATTTTCCATTTCATTTTCAAAGGCGCAATTATTAACTTGGGCACCTACGTTTCCTGAGGAAAATGATCCAACCACGGATATCGTGATCACTGCCGATGCGACGAGAGGAAACCAGGGATTATTGAATTATACCCCTGTCACCGATGTATATGTTCATGTTGGGGTCATTACAAACCTGAGCGCTAACTCAACCGACTGGAAATATGTGAAATTTGCCTGGGGCACGACAGATATCCAGGCTTCATGCGTAAGTGCCGGCAACAATCTATGGCAGTATTCGATCACTGGCACTTTGCGATCCTTTTTTGGGATCACGAATGCTTCTGAACACATTCAAAAGATCGCGGTCCTTTTTAGAAATGGGAATGGCTCTAAAAAGTTGGCAAATTCTGACGGGAGCGATATGTTCATTCCTGTTTACGACAATAGTGTTATTGCCATCCAAATTACAGATCCCCCCATTCAGCCGTTATTTATTCTGCAACATGAGCCCCTGGCAAAGGCAGTGGGAGATAACATCAACGTAGTTGCCGAAGCAAATAAACCTTCAACCATGAAATTGTACCTGAATGGTACAGTTATCCAAACAGCAAATAACGCAACTACCATTACTGCGAACCGTATCCTGGCCACGGGCGGCAATACGGTGATTGTTGCGGAAGCGAATGATGGAACTAACACAACGACTGATACACTGGAATTTTTTGTCACTGCCGGGGTAACCGTTGCACCGCTTCCCGCTGGCGTGCGAGATGGAATAAATTACGAAAGCGACAATACAGCTGCAACCCTGGTGCTGTATGCTCCATTAAAAAACCGCGTATCTGTGATCGGTGAATTCCCCGGAAGTAATTGGACGGAGCAGGCACAATATCAAATGAACAAAGCACCTGATGGGAACCATTGGTGGTTGCGCATTACCGGCCTAACGCCCGGCACTGAATATCCTTTTCAATACTTAGTTGATGGCACTTTGAAAATTGCAGACCCTTATGCAGAAAAAATTCTTGATCCCTATAATAATAATGACCAAAACATTCCTTCTTCAACATATCCTAATCTCAAATCTTATCCAACGGGATCGACTACGGGTATTGTAAGTATTCTTCAAACAGCATCGCCACAATATAATTGGCAGGTAAACAATTTCACGAGACCTGACAAAAGAAAACTGGTGATCTATGAATTATTGGTAAGAGATTTCTTAGCCGCCCATGATTGGAACACATTGAGGGATACGTTGAACTATTTGCAGGATCTGGGAATAAATGCCATTGAGATCATGCCCTTCAACGAATTTGAGGGAAATAATAGCTGGGGATACAATCCCGATTTTTATTTTGCTCCTGATAAATATTATGGCCCGAAAAATACATTGCAGCAATTCATTGATTCCTGCCACGGAAGAGGGATCGCGGTGGTAATGGATATTGCATTGAATCATTCATTTGGTTTGTCGCCATTGGTTCAATTGTATTGGGATGCCGCTAACAATCGGCCGGCTGCAAACAATCCCTGGTTCAACCCGGTGGCTAAACATGCTTTTAACGTTGGCTATGACATGAATCATGAAAGTTTAGCAACAAAATATTTTGTAAGTCGTGTGGTGGAACATTGGCTTGCGAATTATAAAATTGATGGATTCCGATTCGATTTGTCGAAAGGATTTACCCAAACACAAACCTGTGATAATAACGGTAGCAACTGTAATGTGAATGCGTGGGGTGCTTATGATGCGAGCCGCATCGCCATCTGGAAAGGATATTATGATACGCTGCAGTTAAAATCGCCCGGGTGCTACGCAATACTCGAACATTTCGCAGACAACACGGAGGAAACGGAACTGTCTAATTATGGAATGTTGCTGTGGGGTAACATGAGTTATAATTATCAACAAGCTTCGATGGGTTACAACACGGGTTGGGATTTCAGTGGTGGCATTTACACCGTTCGTAACTGGACCCAGCCAAATTTGGTCACATACATGGAAAGTCATGATGAAGAGAGACTGGTGTATAAAAACATCCAGTTTGGAAACAGTTCCGGTTCTTACAATGTGAAGGATCTGAACACCGCCCTAAAACGGGTTGAAATGTGCGGAGCTTTCTTGTTTACTATTCCCGGTCCGAAAATGTTTTGGGAATTTGGAGAGCTGGGATATGATTATTCTATCAACACGTGCACCAACGGATCAGTTAATGACAGTTGCCGCTTAACTCCAAAGCCGATCCATTGGGACTATCTGCAAATTATCCAGAGAAAGCGTTTGCATGATGTATTTGCTGAGCTTATAAAATTGCGCTCTCATTCGCTGTACAAAGATGTTTTTATCACTAGCCGAGTCGATCAGAATCTAGCTGGTGGTTTTAAGATTTTGCAGGTAAACACCGATACCTCGAAGATCTGTGTGATCGGGAATTTTGATGTGATCCCTCAAACGGCGAATGTTACATTTCAAACTACAGGAACATGGTATGACTATTTTGACGGGTCTACTTTAAGTGCTACGGGTCTTGCACAGAGTATAACCTTGCAACCGGGAGAATACCACGTTTATCTTAACCGGAATGTTGTGAGTAACATCCTTACTCCAGTATCCACGATAAACTCGCTGGAAAGTAATTTATTTATTAAAATGCTCCCCAATCCTGTTTTGCAAAACGCAGTCATTGACATTACTGTTCCTGAAGCCGGCAATCTGCAAATCGAAATTTTGAATATCAACGGCCAAAAAATTTCCAATATATACTCCGGATTTTTATCGAAAGGTGATCATACCATAAATTTTACTAAGAAAAATCTGCCGGCAGGGATGTATATGCTAAAGGTGAATTCAAAAATATCGTCAGGTGGAATAAAAATTGTTGTGAAATAATTATTTTTAAACAAAGCAGTCATCACTATGTCCGAAGCATCCAATATTAAAACCGCCGAGATAGAAAAGATCAGTCACCTCGAATATTTCAATATCGCGGTTTCTGTTGATTGTGTAATTTTTGGATACGAAAGCAAGGAATTAAAGGTTCTCCTGATAAAGTCAGACCTTGAAGAATTTAAAGGTTTGTGGTCCCTTCTCGGTGATCTTGTCCGCCCCGATGAAAACATTGAGAGTGCCCCTTATCGCGTACTGAGGGAAAGGACAGGCTTGGATGATGTTTATCTCGACCAGGTGCATACATTCGGAGATCTTGGTCGTCATCCGTCGGGACGTGTGATCACAACAGCCTATTATTCTTTGATCAATATCAAACATCACAAGCTCAAGCTCACTCATAATGAACTGCACTGGCACAAATTAATCGACATAAAAAAGCTGGCGTTTGATCACAAAAGAATTTTAGACACGAGCCTCGATCGCCTGCGTGAACAAATAATGGATCATCCGATCATCTTCAATTTGTTGCCTGAAAAATTTTCCCTGAGAGAGTTGCAGGATCTTTACCAGGCGATCCTGGGAACCAGTCTCGATCGTCGCAACTTCCGGAAAAAGATCGCTCATAAAGACTGGTTATTGGACCTTGATGAAATGGAAAACGATGTTCCTCACCGGCCCGGCAAACTTTATAAAGCCAAAACTGAACTATGGAAAAAGGCATCGGGGAAAAAAGGGAACAAGCCTTCTGTGAAAAATCTACTCTGACCAACGAGAAATATTTTTTGTAAAAACGAAATATATCTTTAAACTTGTGTAAACGATTGCGCAAATGTTGAAAGCAACCATAACTGACATTGCGAGAGAGCTAAACACCACTGCTGCTACTGTTTCGCGTGCATTAAGCAATCATCCCCGCATAAGTGCTAAAACAAAGAAATCTGTTCACGAAGCGGCGCTCAAATTAAATTATAAACGAAACAAGATCGCCTCTTCATTGCGATCAGGAAAAACGCATTTGATTGGTGTGATCATTCCCAGCGCGGAAATTAATTTTTTTGGATCAGTTGTTCATGGAATAGAAAGCGTAGCAAATTCTAACGGTTACGGTGTCCTGCTTTTTCAGTCAAATGAAAAGAGGGATTACGAAGAAAAAGGTTTACAAAATTTTTTGTCTGCAAGAGTAGATGGTATTCTGGTGTCAATTGCGAAAGATACAATTGACTATTCTCACTTCATGGAAATAAAATCACGTCATGTACCCATTGTTTTTTTTGACAGGACAAATGATGATCTCGGCGTAGATTCTGTAGTGATCGATGATTATAAGGGAGCTTTCATGGCAACAGAGCACCTGGTCGCGCAGGGCTACAAACGAATCGCACATATTTCCGGACCGAGGCACTTAAAAAACTTTCACGACAGGTCGAGAGGCTATATAGACGCACTGCAAGCTCACGACATGGAAGTTGATCACTCCCTGATCTGCAGCGGCAATGTTTCAATAGAGTCCGGACGGGAAGGCACACGGCAATTGTTGTCACTGGCCCATCCCCCCGACGCAATTTTTGCTACAGAAGATTTTACGGCGCTTGGTGTGATCAAAGAACTGAAGGAGAAAGGAATAAAGATCCCTGAAGAATTTGGAGTTGTCGGTTTTGCCAACGAATCATTCGGAGAGCATATCACACCCACCCTTTCCACCGTCGATCAGCAAACGATCGGCATGGGCAGATCGGCACTGAACCTCTTGCTCGATATCATCGAAAAGAGAGACATCGATCAACATATAAAACAAAAAATTGTGTTGGAACCTCTGCTTATTTGCCGTGATTCGTCAAACAGAAAGAAATGGGCTAACAGCTAAATATAACCTGTGTAAGCATCAACTTATTTAAATGAAAAACCAGGACACATCCGTAACCTTTGAAACAGGGGGTCAAAAGTTTATTCGATTTGAAATAAATTTTTGGTCTTTATAAAAAAGTAATATTATTGTGTGTTTGCTACACATTGCTTATTTGAAAAATTGATTTATCAAAACGCTTAATGATTGCTTATGTCACGCAGAAAACTGCTTCGGTCGATTATTTTGCCGGCAATGCTGCTTTTTTCGCAGCTGAGTTTTGCACAGGATCGTGTGTTAACAGGTAGAGTAACAGATTCAACCGGCACTGGTGTAGCCGGTGTTACAGTAACCGCCAGAGGGACTCAAACATCTACCCAAACAAATAATGATGGAAGCTTCAGGATAACAATTCCTTCAAGTGTTGATGCACTGATTTTTTCCTCCGTTGGTTTTGCCACTCGGCAGGTACCAGTTGTTTCCGGAAGTCCAATGAATGTTTCATTATCCGGGGCTACTTCTGCGCTTAATGAAGTGGTCGTTATTGGATATGGAACGAGAATGAAAAAAGATCTCACAGGGGCCGTTACCAACATCACGGCAAAGGATTTTAATAAAGGGACGATCACGACGCCCGAGCAACTTATTGCCGGGAAAGTGGCTGGCGTGCAGATCACCTCCAATGGTGGTGCGCCGGGTGCCGGGAGCACAATTCGTATTCGAGGGGGTGCTTCACTCAATGCAAGTAATGATCCACTGATCGTGGTTGATGGAGTGCCATTAGCGCCAAATCGAAACCCCGATGGAACTTCATCCATCTCAGGTTCTTCGGATCCATTAAGTATGATCAATCCCAACGACATTGAATCGATGAACATTTTGAAAGATGCGTCCGCGACAGCTATTTATGGTTCAAGAGCATCAAATGGAGTGATCATCATTACGACGAAAAAAGGAAAAAGCGGCAAACCCAGGTTTAATTTTACCACACAAAATTCACTTTCAACATTGCCCAAAGAAGCCGATGTGCTTTCTCCGGCAGAGTTCAGGAATTATGTGAACACCCATGGAACACCCGCTCAAATTGCCATCATGGGGAATGCAAGTACTGATTGGCAAAAAGAAATTTATGATAATGCATTTACGACCGATAACAACTTAAGTGTATCGGGTTCCTATAAAGTACTTCCTTACAGGGTTTCACTTGGCTACCTGAATCAGGATGGAATTTTAAGAACAGGTAATCTTAAAAGGACATCTGCGGCTATCAATCTAAGCCCACGATTTTTGGATGATCATTTAAAGATCGACCTGAATCTTAAAGGAACTTTGAGTCATTGGCGGTATGCCGACGAAAGCGCGATCGGCAACGCTGTAAGGTTTGATCCGACTCAGCCTGTATTGAGCGGCGACAAAAGATTTGGAGGTTATTTTGAATGGTTGGATCCTTCTTCAACCACCGGTCTTCGCAAACTGGCTCCTTTTAATCCAGTTGGTGTGCTTGAACAAAAGGAAGATAAGAGTGACGTGCAAAGAAGCATTGGCAATATTCAATTTGACTATAAACTGCATTTTCTGCCTGACTTGCATGTCAACGTTAATCTTGGTTATGATGTATCCAAAGGCGAAGGGACCATCTATATTCCGGACAGCGCAGCATCAGCTTATCTTCGTTCGCCTGATGCAAAACATGGCGGCGTCAATAACCAGTACAAACAAAATAAATCGAACACACTCCTTGAAACTTACTTGAACTATGTCAAGGAATTTAAATCGATTTACAGCCGAATTGACGCGATTGCCGGTTATTCATACCAGGATTTTTCAACGACTAATTACAACTTTCCCGATCAAACTACAGATGGCTTCGTGATCTCTACGCCAAGTTTTCCTTTTGATAAACCTGAAAATAGGTTGATCTCTTTTTACGGAAGAGTGAATTATACGTATAAGGGCAAGTACCTGTTAACAGGAACACTCAGGAGAGATGGCTCTTCCCGTTTTTCAGAGGACAACAGGTGGAGCATGTTCCCTTCAGGTGCCTTTGCATGGAGACTTAAAGATGAAGAGTTTTTGAGAAATTCGACAACAGTAAGTGACTTGAAATTAAGATTGGGTTATGGAGAGACCGGTCAGCAGGAAGGAATTGGCAACTATGACTACATTCCAAGATATGCATTGGCCAATCAGCAGGCCCAATATCAGTTCGGGAACAGGTTTGACTCTTTGTACAGGCCAGCGGGGTATAATCCAAATTTGAAATGGGAGCAAACAGCTACATACAATGTCGGCCTCGACTATGGTTTTTTGAATAATCGCATTACAGGTTCTATTGACTTTTATGTTAAGAAAACCACCGACCTGCTCAGTGTAATTGACCAGCCTGCCGGTACCAACTTTTCAAACAAAATCCTCGCTAACATTGGGGATATGGAAAACAAAGGTGTTGAATTCACCATCAATACACAGATCATACGGAACAAAAGCGTAACCTGGGACTTCGGGTTTAATGTTACTTACAATGAAAATAAAATTACCAAACTCACTTTCACAAATGATCCTACATTTCCCGGAAATCTCGTTGGGGGTATAGCTGGTGGTGTTGGCAGCACGATCCAAATACAATCCGTGGGTTATCCTAAAAATTCATTCTACGTTTATCAGCAGGTCTATGATAAATCAGGAAAGCCGATCGAAGGGTTATTTGAAGACAGAAATCGTGACGGGCTCGTCAACAACAATGATCTGTACCGTTACAAGTCTCCGGATCCAAAAGCTTTCCTTGGAGCCTATTCTAACGTAAACTGGAATAAATGGAGTGCCGGGTTTTCATTAAGGGCCAACATTGGAAATTATATGTACAATAACCGGTTTTCGAATACCGGCGTACAAAGAAATATTATTGACCCATTGGGATTCCTGGCTAATGGATCCAGGAATTTGCTGGAAACAAATTTTACCGGCAATGGGGACCAATATCTCTTGTCGGATTATTATGTTGAAAATGCGTCTTTCCTCAGGATGGATTATATAAACGTGGGCTACAATGCGGGTGACCTGGTAAGCAGCCATACTAATTTAAGGATCGGAGCCAACGTACAGAATGTATTTACCGTTACTAAATATAAAGGTCTCGATCCGGAAGTGTCAGGAGGTATTGACAATAATTTCTATCCGCGTCCCAGAACATTTTCTTTAAGTCTAAGTCTTGATTTTTAAAAAAACGATTTGCATAAAATACTGCATATGAAAAAAGTCATTTTACAAGCCAGCCTTTGTTTTTCAGTGCTGATTGTTGCAACGATCCAGTCTTGCACCAAAGACCTCAATCTTTCCCCGACCAATGATGTAACCTCCGAAACGGTGTATGCGAATCTTGCCGGCTATGAGTCAGTGCTGGCGAAAGTATATGGAGCCTTCGCTCTAACCGGGAACCAGGGACCCGCGGGCAATGGAGATGTGCAGGGTATTGATGAAGGTTTCTCGGATTTTTTCCGCCTGTTTTGGAAAGCACAGGAACTAAGTACCGACGAAGCTGTCATCTCCTGGGGTGACGTAGGTATCCAGGATTTTCACAACATGAACTGGACTTCAAATAATAGTTTTCTTACCGGGCTTTATTATCGCTCATTGTACCAGATCACTCTTTGCAACGAATTCATCAGGCAATCAGCCGATGATCAACTAAGTAATAGAGGTATTTCAGGTACCGATGCTGATAAGATCCATCAATTTGCGAGGGAAGCAAGATTTCTCAGGGCCTATCAATATTGGGTGCTAATAGATCTTTTTGGCAACCCTCCTTTTGCTACAGAAAATACCGCAATTGGTGGCGCACCTCCTCCGCGCATTGCACGCGCTGATCTGTTCAACTATATCGAAAGCGAATTGAAAGCAATCGAACCAGAGATGCCGGCACCACATGCTAATGAATATGGCCGCGCAGACGTGGGTGCTGTTTGGGCATTGCTAGCTCGCTTGTATTTGAATGCTGAAGTTTACACTGGCACCGCACATTATACAGACGCAATTACTTATTCGAAGAAGGTTATTGATGCAGGTTATTCGCTGATCAGCGATTACACCTGGTTGATGAGAGCAGACAATAACCTGAATACAAGTGCTACGGGTGAATTTATTTTCTCGATTAATTACGATGGATTGCATACACAAGGTTATGGTGGCACCACATTTTTAGTGCATGCATGCGTCGGTGGTTCTATGCCGGCGTCTTCCTTTGGCGTAGCCGGTGGTTGGAGTGGTACAAGAACAACAAAAAGTCTTCCAGCACTTTTCCCAGGTTATCCTGATTTCTCAACGATCACCGATAAGAGAGCACAGTTTTATACTGATGGGCAAAACCTGGAGATCGGTAACGTTACACAGTTCACAGACGGACTTGGCGTAACAAAATATAAGAACATTAAAAGAGATGGATCACCTGGACAAAGCCAGGATTTTTCAGACGTAGACATGCCGTTGTTCCGTTTGCCCGAAATGTATTTTATTTATGCTGAATCGGTGTTAAGAGGTGGCTCTGGTGGCGATGCCACTACAGCATTAGAATACATGAATGATATTCGTGTGAGGGCTTATGGAAATTCATCCGGCAACATTACAGCCGGTGATCTCACGCTTGATTTTATTCTTAGCGAAAGAGCAAGAGAGTTGTATTGGGAAGGTTTCCGCAGAACGGATCTTGTTCGCTTCAACAAATTTGTTGAAAACAGTTACTTGTGGCCCTGGAAAGGTGGCGTTGCTTCAGGCACTGGTGTTTCAGCAATCAGAAAGATCTATCCCATTCCTTCAAGGGATGTCAATTCAAATACTAACCTGGTTCAAAACCCCGGCTATTAATCTTTAACAATAATGATTATGAGAAATATTTTTCCATTACTTTTTTTCGCAGCTGCGCTTGTCCTTGGTTCGTGCAAGAAGGCTGAAGATAAAGTATATTTTGAAGGAGGGAATCCTCCGGCATTGTCAGCTTCAACTTCCAATGTCATCCTCGAGCCGGGATCAGAAGCTAATACCGCTTTGATATTACGTTGGACAAATCCAAATTTTATGTTCACGACTGGCGTCAGCTCGCAAGATGTGACTTATACTCTTGAGATGGATACGTTGGGTGCAAATTTTGGCAGCAACATAAAGTATACGACTGTCATCGCAAAAGATCTCAGTAAGACATATACAGTGGGAGAGTTGAATGGGATATTAGGAAATACAATGGTCCTGCAACTTGACCCGCGTCGCGATTACACAATAGAAACAAGAGTCATTGCCAGCATAGGTTCGACCGTAAAAGTTATATCCAATGTTGCTGCATTTAAGGCTAAACCATTTGCTCCTCCTCCAAAAGTAGAACCGCCAACAAATGGAACATTGTGGATCACCGGGGATGCTCCTGATGGCCCTCCGTCGTGGAGTAATCCAGTGCCTCCGCCTTATGATGTTTCATTTCAGTTTACCAAGGTCTCCAACACATTGTATGAACTCGTTGTTCCTATGAAAGGCGGTGGTGGCTACAAACTTATACAAATACAAGGCGATTGGGCAACACAATATCACATGTTGGCTGGCGGAACCTGGCAGGGTGGCAATATCGAAAAGAAGGATTCCGATCCCCAGTTCCCCGGACCCCCGACCGCTGGTAATTATAAGATCACAGTAGATTTTCAATTAGGGAAATTTACTGCAGTGAAACAATAAATCATTAACACTAACACTTATGCGATCAATAATAAAATTCGTGATTTTGGTAGCAGGGGCAGCTTTTCTTTCTGTTGGTTGTGAGAAAGTAGCTGAGCTACCCAACTATAAATTGGGCCATCCAGTTACACTAACTCCATCCGCGAGCTCAGTTAGTCCGGGTGTAGCAGATTCTTCCAAAACAGTCTTGACGATGAACTGGACATTTCCGCAATATGCTACCGACTCAGCTAACATGAAGTATGTGCTTGAGATAGATTCAGCAGGAAGAAATTTTTCAAAAGAAATTACGAGAACTCAAACGAAAAGTCTAAGCAAAACATTTACCGGGAGAGATCTGAATACTATCTTATTGAACTTCGGTGCTTCGGTAGGCGCTCCAGCGAAGTTAGATATGAGAGTAACCTCATCGTACGCTAATAACAATGAAAGGTATGTCTCCAATGTTGTCCAGGTTACAGTTACTCCATATAGCGATCCTTCAAAGCTAACATCGGAAAATACTTCGGTTACAGGAACATCAGGTACTTCGACCGAACATTCAAATACTTTCTCGTGGTCTTCTGCATTTCCAGGTTATTCAGGAACTGTGACGTACGCTATCCAATATGATTCAGCAGGGAAAAATTTTGCTGCGCCGCAAACAATAGCAGGATATGGCGGAGCTTCAGTTTACAGCGCTTCATTGAATCAGGGCGACATGAATACAACAGCGCTTACTTCAGGAATTGGAGTTGGGGCTACCGGAACTGTTGAATATCGTGTAAAAGCGACTACAGCAAGCGGGTCTGTTTCTTATTCAAACGTGGTGAATGTGGGTGTTACAACCTTTTCTCCCGTGCCGCCAAATCTTTATATCGTTGGTGATGCCACTCCGGGTGGTTGGAATAATCCAGTGCCTGTTCCTTCACAACAATTTACCAAGGTGGACTCCTACAAGTTTAGTATCAGGCTTGGTCTTACTGGTGGAAAGAGTTATTTGTTTTTACCTGTAAACGGCGATTGGAGTCATAAGTATGGCGGTGTAGGTGCTAATAACACAAACAACCCGAGCGGTGATAATTTTAAGCCGGAAGGTGGAGATATGCTGGCACCTGCTGCTTCTGGCGTGTATGATATCGTAGTAGACTTTCAAACCAGCAAATGGACCGTTACTCCGGTTTCTGTGCCTATGAACCTTTACATTGTTGGAGATGCTACTGCAGGCGGATGGAACAATCCTGTTCCTACTCCTTCGCAACAGTTTACGAAATTGGATACCTATACATTCGCGATCGTTGTTAACCTTACAGCGACGAAGAGTTATTTATTCTTACCGGTAAATGGTGATTGGGGTCACAAATTTGGTGGTGCAACAGATGGTTCTGCACCTGCAACATTATTGGCTGATGGCAGTGTACCAGGTTCTAATACGCCTGCTCCTTCTTCAGATGGCCAATATCTTATCGTTGTAAATTTTGCGACAAACACATATAGCGTGGTGCCTTATTCAGGAAATTTATTTATGGTCGGGGATGCGACCCCCGGTGGTTGGAATAACCCGGTTCCCACTCCTTCGCAACAATTTGCTGAAACAAGCTTGGGTGTTTTTGAGCTTACCGTGTCATTAACAGGTAATAAATCGTTTTTGTTCCTTCCCGTAAATGGAGACTGGAGCCACAAAGTTGGCGGCCTTGTTGCAACCAATAACACAAACAACGTGAGTGGAGATTATATCAGGGCTGAAGGAAGCGATCTGAAAGCGCCTGCAAGTGACGGCACTTACAAAATAACTGTGAATCTTATCACGATGACTTATAAGGTCGAATAGGATTTGGATTAAATAAATTAAAGAGGCTGTCTCAAAAGAAGCTTTTACACAATAGCCGGGAAGGCAGTAAGGCGGTAAGTATTATGCAATGACACTTGTCTTTCCGACTTACCGTTCCCGGCTAATTAGCCTTTTGAGACAGCTTCTTTTTTGTTCAATAATAACATTGTTGCGATCAAGTCTGCTATAGGATCAATGAAGACCATATGCATTTTTTTATTTACTGCTTTTGCATTTGCAGCTTGCAAGAAAAAGGAATCAATACCTGCAGGACCCAATCCACCTGCAGGAAATCAATTTTTTGCTAAGGGTGCTGATGTAAGCTGGCTCACTCAAATGGAAGCCGAAGGACAAAAGTTTTACAACAGCAATGGAACAGAAATGGATTGCATGGAACTTTTACAAAGTCTCGGTGTAAATGCGATACGGCTAAGAGCATGGGTAGATCCAACAGATGGATGGTGCAACACAACTGATCTTATCAATAAAGCAATTCGCGCAAAGAATCTCGGAATGAAGATAATGATCGATCTTCATTACAGTGATTGGTGGGCTGACCCGGGTAAACAAAATAAACCTGCTGCGTGGGTATCACAGGATTTCAATGCGCTGAAAACGTCAGTGTATAATTATACCGTAGATGTGATGAACGCTTTAAAAACAAATGGAATTACACCTGATTGGGTACAGGTAGGAAATGAAACGAATGATGGTATGCTATGGCCTGACGGGAAGGCTTCATCAAACATGGCAAACTTTGCGCAACTGGTAATTGCCGGCTATGATGCCGTAAAATCTGTCAGCACTTCTTCAAAGGTAATTGTTCATATTTCCAATGGTTTTGATAATAGTTTGTTCCGTTGGATGTTCGATGGATTGCAGAGCAACAATGTCAAATGGGATGTGATAGGAATGTCGCTGTATCCTTCTGCTGCAAACTGGTCAACATTCAACGATCAGTGCCTTGCCAATATGAACGATATGGTATCCCGTTACCATAAAGAGATAATGATCTGTGAAGTTGGGATGAGCTGGGACCAGGCACCCACATGTAATGCATTTCTCACTGACCTTATCAATAAAACGAAATCTCTTACTGGCAACAAAGGCCTGGGCGTGTTTTACTGGGAACCTGAATGTAATGTTAACTGGAACGGCTACACATTAGGAGCATTTGATAACTCGGGTAAACCGACCGTTGCTTTGGATGCGTTCAAATAATAATTCTGTTTAAAACCTCGACATGAAAAAGATTTACTGCTTGTGTTTCCTCATTCCTCTTTTCTTTCCCTTTTTCCATTCATCAGCACAAACTGCATCAGTTCGTAAAAGGACCGATTTTGATGAAGGATGGAAATTTCATTTTGGTCACGCAGCCGATCCCGCGAAAGATTTTAACTATGGTCTTACAACAATATTTTCGAAAACCGGAAATGCGCCTGGTACAGCGATTGACCCAAGGTTTAAGGATGAAGATTGGAGAAGTTTAAATGTGCCACATGATTGGGCAATAGAAACTCCATTTGCGAATGTGAAAAACGATGACCTGATGTCGCATGGTTATAGATCCGTCGGTGGTTTATTTCCGGAAACGAGTATTGGCTGGTACCGCAAACATTTTAATGTAGCGAGATCAGATTCGGGACATCGTTTCCAGGTCCAGTTTGACGGTGTTTTTAGAAATGCCAGTTTTTGGCTCAATGGATTTTATCTGGGAAATAATTTAAGCGGTTATATTGGAAAATCCTTTGACATTACTGACTATATCAATTATGATCATGAAAATGTTTTAGTAGTCCGGGTAGATGCTTCACAATATGAAGGCTGGTTTTATGAAGGTGCAGGTATTTACCGACATGTATGGTTGAATGAATACAATAATACTCATATAGCAGCGAATGGTGTTTTCGTCTATACAAATGTTCAGAACAATTCTGCGACCGTTACCGTCGAAACCTCAATTGAAAACCAGAACCTTTCATCTTCGAATGTTACTGTCAGCGCAATTGTTACAGATCGGGATGGAAAATTGATCGGTAAAACAACCGAGCAGCCCGTTTCACTGAATGTAAATGAAACAAAAACGACCAGGCAAAAGATCAAAGTAACGAATCCAAAACTTTGGTCTGTTGAAAATCCTTACCTGTATCGCGTCACATCCCTGGTAAAGGTCAATGGAAAAGTGATCGACAACCTGGTGCAGCGATTTGGTATCCGGACAATCACTGTATCTACAAAAGGATTGTTTGTAAATGGTAAGTATGTAAAGGTCCAGGGCATGTGTTGTCACCAGGATCATGCCGGCGTGGGAAGCGCATTGCCTGATTATCTTCAATATTATCGCATCCGGTTGTTGAAAGACATGGGAGTAAATTCCTATCGCACCAGTCATAATCCAACAACACCTGAATTGCTTGATGCTTGTGATAGTTTGGGAATGCTCGTGCTCGATGAAAACCGTTTATTAAACAGCAGTCCTGAGTACATCGATCAATTTGAAAGGTTGATCAAAAGAGATCGCAGCCATGCCTGCGTCTTCATGTGGTCGATCGCCAATGAAGAGTTTGGCGTGCAGGCGACAACCTGGGGAAAGAGAATTGCTCAAACATTAGTAATAAAACAAAAAGAGCTCGATCCCACGCGAACATGCACTTATGCTTCTGATCTTGCGAATGTTTTTAAAGGCGTTAATGAGGTGATCCCCGTTCGCGGATTTAATTATCGCCATTTTGCGGCAGCAGATTATCACCGGGACCATCCAAACCAGCCGGTGATGGGAACAGAAATGGGAAGTACAGTGACTACAAGAGGTATTTATGAAAAAGATTCTGTTCGTGCATATGTTCCTGACCAGGATATCACATTTCCGTGGTGGGCAAGTACTGCCGAAACATGGTGGAAACTCTGTGCGCCCAATGATTGGTGGATGGGAGGATTTGTCTGGACAGGTTTTGATTATCGCGGTGAACCCACACCTTACCAATGGCCCAATATCAATTCGCATTTTGGCATCATGGATATGTGCGGCTTTCCTAAAAATATCTATTACTACTATCAATCTTGGTGGACAGACAAAGATGTGCTGCATATTTCACCGCATTGGAACTGGCCCGGCAAAGAAGGTAAACCGATCGATGTATGGGTAAATACCAACGCAGACAATGTTGAATTATTCTTGAATGGAAAAAGCCTGGGTAAAAAAGATATGCCGCGTAACAGTCATTTGCAATGGGCCGTGAATTATGAACCAGGAACATTAGAAGCAGTTGCATATAAAAAAGCCCGCCCGGATGACCCGGTCGGACAGGGAAAACGGATCACCGCAAAAGTGCAAACGACGGGGCAGGCATCTGAAGTGGTTGTTACTCCCTACAAAACGACCATGATTGCTGATGGAAAAGATGCTGCTGTGATCAATATTACTGTCGTAGATAAACAAGGTCGTGAAGTGCCGGACGCCAATAACCTGGTGACCTTCTCAATTACCGGGGACGCAAAGATCATCGGCGTGGGAAATGGTGATCCCAGTAGTCACGAGCCTGATAAAATTTTTGACGGCAACCCGATAGCCATCGGGTGGCAACGTCACTTGTTCAATGGAAAATGCCAGGTTATTATCCAGGCTGGTAAAACACCAGGGTCGATAAAATTTGAAGCAAAGAGTGACAGTCTTTACACGGGCTCCACTGATATCTTCACAATTTCTCCCTCAACTTCTCAGGTCACCGGAAATAAAAATGCTTCAGTAACTAAGAAAAATGTCGGAAAAGTATTGGGTGCAGATATTTCTTTTTTACCTCAGTTGGAAGAACGTGGAATGAAATTTAATGATCGGGGAATTACTAAAGATGCCATTCAAATTTTAAAGGACCATGGATTTAATTATATCAGGTTAAGGATCTTTAATGATCCTGCTGCTGACAGCGGGTATGCTCCAAAAAAAGGCTTTTGCGACCTTGAGCACACAAAGCAAATGGCTAAACGAATAAAAGCAGCCGGTTTAAAACTATTGTTGGATTTTCATTACAGTGATACGTGGGCAGACCCGGGAAAACAATTTAAGCCGTCTGCATGGAAAGGTTTGAGTTTTCCTGTTCTGAAAGATTCCATGTATGCGTTTACAAAAAAGGTGATCAGTGAATTGAAGGCCCAGGGCACAACACCTGACATGGTGCAGATAGGAAACGAAATTAATCATGGCATGATCTGGCCTGATGGACACATAAGTCATTTGGATAGTCTTGCTCAATTAATAAAAGCCGGTACTGACGCAGTATTAAGCGTCGATCCTTCAATTGTTATGTTATTGCACATTGCATTGGGCGGGCAGAATGATGAATCGGTTTTTTTTCTTAACAGCATGCTTGCCCGTGGAGTATATTTTGATGTGATCGGTGAATCATACTACCCTAAGTGGCACGGAACATTGGATGACCTGAGAAATAATCTTACTGACCTTGCAACACGGTATTCAAAAGATATCGTCGTAGTGGAATACTCACAATTAAAAAAAGAAGTAAATGATATCGCCTTTAATCTTCCCGATAACAGGGGAAAGGGAACGATGATATGGGAGCCTTTAAATACCTGGGAAAAGATTTTTGACGAAAAAGGAAATTCGAATGATCTATTGCTCACGTATGATGAGATTAGTAAAAAGTTTTTGAAGAATTCGCAATAAAACAATGACTACACTGGACCAGATCCTGGAAAATAAGATCGTCGCCATCATTCGTGGCGCTGATCCGGCTGATGTATTGAGGATCGGGCATGCACTTCAGCTAGGTGGTGTAAATATCCTGGAAGTCACACTCAACTCCCCAAATGCGTTACAGGTTATCAAAGAACTTGTCGATAAAATGAAGGATATCCTTGTCGGTGCTGGAACCGTTCTTAGTGCCGCTGATGCTGAGGCCTCCTTTGATGCAGGTGCGAGGTTCATCATTTCTCCCAACACAAACATTGAGACGATAGCCGCGACAAAGAAATTGGGAATTGTGAGTATTCCCGGTGCGTATTCTGCAACCGAAGTCGTGAATGCATTTTCAAATGGCGGAGACATTATCAAAATTTTTCCCGCTACAAATGCAGAGTATATAAAAATCCTGCGTGGACCACTTTCACATATCCCGATGATGCCAACAGGAGGCATTACTGCAGAAAATATTTCAGGATTTAAAAAAGCCGGGGCTGTAGCTTTTGGTATTGGAACTTCACTGGTAGACGTTAAGCATAAAATAACCGAAGAGCATTTGAATAGGATAACAGAAAATGCCCGCAAATTTGTGCAGGCTATTTCGGAATAGATTTTTCAAATCAGATCATGGAAAAATTTCTCAGTTGTGATTGGGGTACTTCATCGTTTAGATTACGGTTTGTTGAAATAGCAGGTACTAAGATCATTGCTGAAGAAAATTCTGACCAGGGCATTGCAAAAGTTTTTGATTTGTGGAAACAGGTCAATGAACCCGAAAACTTGCGCTTTTCTTTTTACGCTGACATCATCAGGCAGCGCATTCAATCGATACAACAAAAATTAAATTATTCCCTGGACGGGCTTCCTTTGGTTATTTCAGGAATGGCATGTTCGACCCTGGGCATGATCGATCTTCCATACAAGAAAATTCCTTTCTACGCAGATGGGTCTGAGCTGGTCACAAAATTTGTTGAAGCAAGTAATAATTTCAAACACAATATCATTCTTATATCAGGAGCCAGGACAGAAAGTGATGCCATGCGGGGCGAAGAAACACAATTGGCCGGTTGTTTTCATGATGAACAAATAGAACAACTCTTCATTTTTCCCGGGACTCATTCAAAGCATGTAGTTGTAAAGAATGGAAAGGTTTTAGATATAAAGACATTTATGACGGGCGAATTTTTTGCATTGCTTTCCGAAAAAAGTATTTTGTCTGTAGGCGTTGAAAGAACGGCGGATTTAAATAGTGAAAAAAATAGAAACTCATTTGAGGCCGGTGTAAGAGACAGTTTGCACTCAAATCTTTTGAATGTATCTTTTAAAGTAAGAACAAATTACTTGTTTCATAAACTTTCTCAACAGGAAAACTATTACTACCTCGGTGGTTTGATAATAGGAACTGAATTGAAAGAAGTCGCGGACAGTGACCGCGATATCATCCTGGTAAGCAATTCACATCTACAACCTCACTATGAGACGGCGTTTAATGTAATAATGAATAGGAGTATTAAAATTCAGGATGGAGATAAAGCAATGATTAGCGGACAATCAAAAATTTTAAGCCGGCTACTTAAAGAGAAACGTTTTTCTGGTGTTCTATTATAAACTCAATGAGTTGTTCAAGTGAAATATCAATTCTCTTAACCGCATCATTAATATCATCGCGGTTTACCTGTGCGGCAAAAGAAGGGGTTTTTAATTTTTTCATTATTGATTTTACATCCATGCCTTCGTAGCGCGTGGGACGAATAAGAGCTGCGGCATGAATAAATCCGGAAAGTTCATCAAAAGCGTAGATCATTTTCTCCATCGAGGTTTCAGGTTCTACACCAAAATATCGTGGGCCATGAGAAGCAATGCAACGAATTATTTCAGGATCAATATTTCTTCTTTCCAACTCTTCGATAATGATGCGGCAATGATCATCGGGATATTTTTCCCAGTCCGCATCGTGAAGCAATCCTGCTAACTCCCATTTCAGTGCAGTTTTCTGATCTGCACCTGCCTGTTCGGTAGGCAAGCCTGCCTGTCCGGTGGGCAGGTTTTCTTTTTCAATGGCCCACGATCTCATTAATGAAGCAACCTGCTTCATATGTAACCGTAACCGATCATTCGGCACCCATTCATTTAATAATTGATCGGCTTCTTCAATCGTTATTAAGTTGCCGGTATTTTTTACATCGCCAAAACTTGTTCGGCCAAGAAGATGAGTTGGCATTTGCTCTCTTTTACAGGCAAGGCGGGTGCTAACGAACAGATACTATTTAACGTGCTTATTCAAAGCTTTGGCGATCTCAAACATTGAGAACTGGTCCTTGCTAAATACAGGTTTCAATTTTGCATCAGCATTGATCATTCTTCTGTTCTTCTTATCCTGCAGATTATTTTTCTTAATGTAATCCCAGATCTTCTTCACCATCTCTGTTCTTGGCATTGCTTTGTTTCCAATTACTTCACCAAGTGAGCTGCTAGGGGTAAGGGGTGCCATAAAAGCTGCATTCGGTTTTCTTGCAGATTTTTTCTTCGGAGCTACTTTCTTAGCTTTCTTTGCAGGAGCTTTCTTTTTTGCAGGAGCTTTCTTTGCAGGAGCTTTCTTTTTTGCGGCTTTTGCCATAATACTTGATTTAAAAGGTTAGTAAAAAAGTGATATTATCTGCTAATTTAGGAGTATCGCTCAATGCACCCAAAAGAGTTTTTTCATATAGGTTAATTACTTCTCCCGGGAAAGTGGTTGAAAAGATTAAAAGAATATCTCGAAGTACACCTGGATCAAGTCAGGGTGAGTAATCCAGGATTTCATGGTGTTGCAGGAATCCATATTAAATTGTTCGTGAGGCAGGACCCTACAGCCGGTTCGCGGATAGGAAGTGGAAAGCGAATTATCTTGATGGAATCTTAACGTGGCTGTCCTCATCTCCACAAAGACCAGCCGCTAGATTTTTTGAAGTCAGAGTGCCGGATATCCCGGGGTTGAGAAGACCTTTCGGAGGTCAGAAATTTTTCAAGTCAAAATCTTTATTGAAAACCAGTGAATTATAAAGGTGCCATTAAAAAATATTTCATCGAATTTTGGTAATCCACTTCACTTAGACCTATCTTTGCGACCCCAATTTTAGATACAATTTGGGTGACGGCGAGGGATGGCTTGCTGTTATTTTATTAACCAACTATTGGAGATACCAATAGCTAAAGTCTGATTTTAATGAGCAATTTACATTTTACAACAAAACACGCCAATGCGGCTACCGTACAACATAACTGGTATGTTGTGGACGGTACCAATCAAACCGTAGGACGTATGTGTGCTAAGATCGCCTCGGTGCTTCGCGGTAAGAACAAGGCATACTACACTCCTCACGTTGACTGCGGTGATTATATTATTGTCACCAATTGCGACAAAGTGGTTTTTACAGGAAACAAGTTGGACGATAAGATCTATGATACGTTCAGTGGTTACCCCGGTGGTCGTAAAGAAGAGACTGCAAAGAATCTAATGAAGCGTCGGCCGGAAGTGGTTATTGAAAGAGCAGTGAAAGGTATGCTTCCGAAAAATCGTTTGGGTCGCAAGATGTTCAAAAAATTATTTGTGTACACGGGTGATGCACATCCTCATGGCGCACAGCAACCAAAAGAATTAAAATTTTAATTCCAAAATATAAATAATGGAAAAACAAAAAAACGGAGTTGGACGTCGTAAAGAAGCCGTGACGAGAGTATTTATCTCTAAAGGAGACGGCAAGATCACAGTGAACGACAAAGACTATAAACAATATTTTCCGCTGGTGTATTTGCAAAACCAGGTGGAGCGTCCCCTAAAGACGATAGATGCTTTAAATAAGTTTGATGTAAAGATCAGCGCATCCGGTGGTGGATATAAGGGACAAGCGGAAGCAGCGATGCTGGGTATTGCCCGCGTGCTTGTTGAATTGAACGCTGAATTCCGCCCTGCATTGAAGTCAGCAGGTTTATTAAAACGTGATCCGAGATCGGTTGAGCGTAAGAAATTCGGACATAAAAAAGCAAGAAAGAGCTTCCAATTCTCGAAGCGTTAATGAAGTTTTCGGTTTGTAGTTTATGGTTTATCGTTAAGATGACTGCAGATCGCGAGCCTCAACAAAAAAACAAAAAAACAATAAACGATAAATTATCTTTTATAATGGAAAATAACACTTCACTTCAACAGCAACTTTTAGAAGCCGGTGTTCATTTTGGACATCTGCGCAAGAAGTGGAACCCAAAGATGTTGCCTTACATCTTTGCTGAGAAAAAAGGAATTCACATCATTGATCTAAACAAAACTGTGGAATGCCTGCAGGAAACTGCATCTGCGATGAAACAAATCGCACGCAGTGGTAAAAAGATCTTGTTTGTGGGCACAAAAAAACAGGCCAAAGATATAATCAATGAATGCGCACGCAGGGTGAATATGCCATTTGTGACCGAGCGATGGTTAGGCGGAATGTTAACGAATTTCAACACTGTTCGCAAAAGTGTGAAGAAAATGCAGAGCATTGAAAAAATGCTGGGCGATGGAACTTTCGATAGCATTACAAAAAAGGAACGCCTTACCCTGAGTCGTGATAAAGAAAAAATGGAAAAGGTATTAGGTGGTATTGCTCAGCTGGGCCGTGTTCCCGCAGCATTGTTCATTGTTGATATCGGCCATGAACATATAGCACTTGCTGAAGCAAAACGCCTGGGTATTACAACTTTTGGTGTAGTGGACACCAATTGTGATCCCAATAAAGTTGATTTTGCTATTCCTGCAAACGACGACGCTACGAAATCAATTGCGATCATCGCGAATTACCTGACCGCAGCTATTGCAGAAGGTTTGGCAGAGCGGCAGGCAGCAAAAGAAGAAGAGGCTGAAGAAACAACATCTGATGAGAATGAAAAGAAAGCAGCCAAATTGCTTGCTGAAGCTGAAGCAGAAGGCGGTCGTGGCGGAAGACCAAGAAGCGGAGGGCCAGGAGCCGGAGGACAAAGACGCAGAACACCGAGTGGTGGTGGACAAAGAGGCGGCGGAGGCAGAAGATAAAGATGGCAAATCAGAGATCGGAAGTCGGAGATCTGAGATCTGATTTATGTATAGTTTGTTTGGTATTTTACATGGTGGCGAAATTCCGACTTCCGGCATCAGACTTCAAATTTCAATTAATATGAGTACGGTAACAATAAGTGCACAGGATATTAATAAGCTGCGCCAAATGACCGGTGCAGGAATGATGGATTGTCGCAAGGCATTAACAGAAACCAATGGTGATTTTGAAGCTGCCATTGATTGGCTGCGTAAGCAAGGGCAAAAGGTAGCTGCCAAGCGTAGTGATCGTGAAGCAAAAGAAGGTGTTGTGATCGCAAAGACAACAGCAGACAATAAATCTGGCATTGTGGTTTGTGTAAGTTGTGAAACGGATTTTGTAAGTAAAAACGCTGACTTTGTTGCATTCGCTCAAACGATTGCAGATGCTGCCATCACTAATAATGCAAAAACGCTTGATGAATTAAATAACACAACGGTCAATGGTTCGAAGGTTTCTGACCTCGTGAATGATAAATTGGCATCCATCGGCGAAAAGATCGGCATCACAAAATTTGAGAGGGTTGACGCGCCCTATGTGGCTTCATATATTCATGGCGCCTATCGTATTGGTGTTTTGGTTGGCTTGAACAAAGAAGCAGCGGAAGCAGGCAAGGATGTAGCAATGCAAATTGCCGCGCTTAGCCCGGTGGCAGTAGATGCTGAAAGCGTACCGGCAGACGTCATTGCGCGGGAAAAAGATATTGCATTGGAACAGCTGAAGAATGATCCGAAGATGGCAGGCAAATCGGCGGATATGCTCGATAAGATTGCTGCGGGAAAACTGAATTCGTTCTTCAAAGAACAAACTTTACTTGCCCAGGCATTTGTAAAAGATGGAGGGAAAACAGTTGGTGATTACTTGAAGAGCATAAGCAATGATCTGAAGGTAACAGAATTTAAAAGGGTAGCGCTGGGCTAAACAATTTTGAAATGATAATTAACAAAAAACTCCGGCACAAAGCTGGAGTTTTTTTGTAAGAGGGAATTAGCTGCAATGAGAGTCTTCATATACCACACTTTCTATTCCAGGAAGGTAGCAAGTGTCAATAACCAATAAGCAGAATCCCCTATCTTCGCTGCGCGAATCGGCTCCCGCTTAATTATCGGGATAAAACAACTAAATCGGCATTCCTCCATGCTTCCAAAATACAAACGGATCCTGCTAAAACTTTCCGGTGAATCTTTAATGGGTGATAAAAATTTTGGTCTTGATCCTGGTGTTCTTTCTCAATATTCATTAGATATAAAATCCATTACTGAATTAAATGTGCAGGTAGCGATAGTTATTGGTGGCGGAAATATTTACCGTGGTATGAACGAAGCTGAAACGGGAATTGAAAGAGCCCACGGTGATTACATGGGGATGCTGGCAACAGTGATCAATGGAATGGCTCTGCAGGCTAGCCTTGAAAGAGTGGGAGTATATACCCGGTTGCAGAGTGCTATTAAAATGGAGCAGATCGCTGAACCCTATATTCGCCGTCGCGCAATACGGCATGTAGAGAAAGGACGAGTAGTGATATTTGGAGCAGGCACGGGCAATCCTTATTTTACAACAGATACGGCCGGTGTACTAAGAGCGATAGAAATTAAAGCCGATGTGATCTTAAAAGGAACAAGGGTAGATGGAATTTATTCAGAGGACCCCGAGAAAAATTCAAGGGCGACTAAATTCGATCAAATAAGTTTTAATGAATGCATATCCAAAAATCTTCGCGTCATGGATATGACGGCATTTACTTTATGCATGGAAAACAATTTGCCCATAGTAGTTTTTGGTATGAATAAACCAGGAAACCTCCGGCGAGTTGTTACTGGTGAAAAGGTAGGCACGCTTGTGTCAAACTAATTTCTGTTCCGTTCCCCTTCAAAGGGGCTACATTCGTATTTATCCCATCTGAATCATTGTCGGGTTTATCTTTTTACTCTGGAGGTTTAAAGCAGGTCTGTGCATAAGTTCGATGGCACCAGATTTTCTGGACTCGTAAATTTTTTATAGTTTACCGTAATTTTACTGAATTCGCCAAAGCCACATGAAAATATCATATGTTGATTTAGGTATATTATTTGGTCTCGCCATTGTTCTTGGAATAGTAATTCATTTCGTTATTACCAGCCGTCGGGGTTTGAAGAGATCTTCTGTTGACAAAGAAAAGGGCAAGCAAACGGTTGACGAATGGAAGCTCAAGTATTTTAACGAAATAGAGAAAAAAGAAAAGGACGTCGAGGAAATGCAGAGCCTGTTGCGAGAAGCACAGGAAAGCAATCGAATTTATAAAGAACAGATAGAAGAGCTGCGAAGGCAACAAAAGCGAACTCAATCGGAGTTGGAATCAACGCAAAAAGCAGGAGTGACGGAGATCAAACCTAATTATATTGAGCAGTTGCGAATTGCCCAGGTAAGTTTGTTGGAACATAATGAAAAGATCAATCAGTTACTTGAAAATATTGGAGTAGCGAAGGACAACGAAGAGAAGCAAAAATTGATGGAGGAGGAAAATGAAGGGCTGATGAACCAGATAAAGGATTTGAAATATATACTTAGCGAAAAGGAAATTGAGATCCATAACATACGGCAAAAGGAAAATCTTACCAAAGAAATGACATCCATGCTTGACAGTGCATACAGCGAATTCAATACACTGCAAAGCAAAATGCAAAAATTGGAGTCACAATTGTCATCGAGTAAAATGATAAGCCTGGAATACGAAGATCTTAAAGAAGCTCATATAAATGTTCTGCGCCAGTATGAGGATTATAAAGCAAAGTTGCAAGCCATGACAACGGAAAACCAGGAGTTGACCCTTCGTCTGAACGAGATGGAGGATAAATTTCGGGACGCCAATTTCCAGCGTCAACAATTACAGAAACGGGTGAGCTATCTCGAAGAATTGAACAGCGATCTCCAGGTAGTAGCTGACGCAAATAAAAAACTTGAACACCAGTTAAGACGGATAGGCGAGCTGGAAAGTATGCTGAATGTGGTTTCCGAGGAAAACCAGGTGCTGAAAAGACAGGTGAATCAATAAATTTTATTCATTGTGCCACGGTTTAATGTGCTGTCAAAGCATTTGATGAAACCGTGGCACACTTATTTTCTACCACGTAATTTTGTCCAAAAATTGAATCATGAACGAAAGGACAGCTGAGATCAGGAAGGAGTATACTCAAAAGGCGCTGACGGAATCAGGTATTGATGCCGATCCTATCAGGCAATTCAATATTTGGTGGCAGGATGCAGTAGAAGCAAAGATCATTGAAGTAAATGCAATGACACTTGCAACGGCTTCAGCGGACGGGATTCCTTCAGCAAGAACAGTGCTGATGAAAGGTTTTTCAGACAAAGGGTTTATTTTTTTTACAAACTATAACAGTTTTAAAGGTCAGCAGCTGACGGAAAACCCGAAAGCGTGTTTGGTCTTCTTTTGGAAAGAATTGGAGAGGCAGGTGCGTATTACAGGTATTGTAGAAAAAACTAGCAGCGAAGAAAGCAATGCGTATTTTGAATCGAGACCGCTGGCGAGCCAGGTGGGTGCCGTTACTTCACCGCAAAGCCAGGTAATTGAAAGCAGGCAGTGGCTTGATGAAAAATATAAACAAACTTTTGAGGAATTTGAAAATACACCCGTTCAACGTCCATCACATTGGGGCGGCTATAATGTAAGGCCCGTCATTATGGAATTCTGGCAAGGGAGGCCCGGACGATTGCATGACAGGATACAGTATACACTGTTGGATGATGGAAACTGGAAGATCGAAAGACTTGCACCCTAAAAAAAATTTACGATTTATGATTTAATGGGTTACTTCCGAAATCATAAATCCAAAATCGCAAATCATTTCTTCTTCACGGCTTTTTTCACTTTCGCGGGTCGGCTTTTCCCAAATGAACCTTTGAATATCTTTCCTTTTTTTGTCTTTTTATCTCCTTTTCCCATAATAAAAATTTAGTAGTAATATCAAGTTAGTAAAAAAGCCCCGCCTAAAAAATAAATAGCCGGGGCCTCTTAAAAAGTTGTCAATAGATCCGACTGCTATCGGATTACAGCTTTGCAGATAGCTCTTTACCAGCTTTAAAACGAGCGACCTTTCTTGCTTTAATCTTAATTACTTCGCCAGTTTGTGGGTTGCGACCATTGCGGGCTTGTCTTTTTGCAACGGAGAAAGTACCAAATCCAACAAGAGTAACTTTCCCACCGCCCTTTAGTGTTTTTGTAACTGCCTCAATGAAGGAATCCAGAGCAGCGTTAGCCTGAGTTTTCGTAACGCCGGTATCATCGGCAACTTTGTTAATCAATTCAGCCTTGTTCATAATATTAAGTTTAAGCGTTTTTGTAAGGACGACAAATTTAGATGCTTTTCAATTGCAACAAAATTTTTTTCTTTCGATTTTATGTTTTTCAAAAAATCACCGAAGCCTTATCTGGCAAGGATTACAGCAAAATCAATTTTTTTCAAACTGAACGATCGATTGTTTTAATTGCACAAAGACCTTGACGGTATTGTGTTTCAGTGACATAGCCGAAAAGCTTGCCAGTAACGGGTTTGAAAGAATATACAATTGTTTTTGGAGAACCAATATTGAATTAAATCTTTGCACACTCAATTCACAATCTCCATCACAGTGTGAAATGAAATAAACTGATCGCTCCATTTTGCAAAGGCTTTTTCATTCAACGATGATGCAAACTCATCAAGATATTTTTTGTAATGGCCGATGGATGAACTGAAGTATTGGATCACGTACGTGATGCCCGTTGTGTCATCCTGGTCCAGCAAGCGAAATAATTTATAGTTGCTAAAAAGGCCTGTAGCCATTACTTCCGGAATATGTACACTCATTTGCCAATCGAACCATTCTTTTTCGATTTGCGGATCAATTTTAATTGTAGTATTGTAAACGATGCCCCCATCGCCTAAGGGGGAGTAGTTTGTTGCGTCCATTTTATTTTCTTAAAACAGTGGGTTTTTGAAATTGTTTTTTGTTTATTTTTTGTGAGCGAAATACTTTGAAATAGTCTCTGTGCTGTTTTCATGTTTTCGCTGTAAAGTTCCTTTAGGGCTTTAATTCTACATATACGGGACAATGGTCACTATGCATTACGTTAGGGTATATTTCCGCATCCAAAATATTTTCTTTTAAAGATTCTGTTACATTGATATAGTCAATTCTCCATCCTTTATTGCTTGCACGTACCCTGGGAAAACGTTGACTCCACCAGCTATAGCGGTGCGGCTCGGGATGGCGAATACGAAAAGAATCGATCCATCCGTGAGCAAAGAATTTGTCCATCCATGCTCTTTCCTCCGGCAGAAAGCCAGAGGTCTTCACATTCCCTTTCGGATTATGAATATCGATGTTTTTATGAGCTATGTTATAGTCCCCACATAAAACAGTTTTCGGATATTTTGTCATCATCTCACCCAAATACGTAAAAAATTCATCGAGCCATACATATTTGAACGTTTGGCGTTCTTCACCCGTTGTGCCTGATGGAAAGTAAGCATTGACCAGATGCACATCATCAAAATCAAGTTGTAATACGCGGCCTTCGTCATCACTCACTCTGTGCCCCGTACCATAGTGAACATTATCAGGTTTTATCTTTGTAAATATGGCCACACCGCTATAGCCTTTTTTCTGTGCACTGAACCAATAATCATAATATCCCAGATCGTGAAAAGGTTTATGATCTATGTTTTCTCTTTGAGCTTTCGTTTCCTGTAAGCATATCACATCGGCCGGATCGGTCCCTAGCCAATCAAGAAAGCCTTTGCTGATCGCGGCGCGCAAGCCATTTACATTATAAGAAATAATGCGCATCAGTTTGTTTTCATAAAGGAGGTGCAAGTTACAAGTTACTAGGCACAAGACACAAGGTACAAGGAACAAGGTACGGGGTACAAGGAACATGCAACCAGCAACCAAAATGTTTCTATTTTTATTATCGTCAAATGATGCATTATGACAAAAGAGAAGAATATTCGGATCATTCCACCAAAGCAGCATGTTTACCTGGAAGGACCAAAAAGCCGAAGCTATGAATTAGGATTTGCCTGGAAAGTTTTCCGACAATTTATTAAAGGATTCAGAACACTTCATTTTGTGGGACCTTGTATCACTGTTTTTGGTTCGGCACGATTTAAAGAGGATGAGTTTTTTTATGAAAAGGCAAGAGAGTTTGGAAAACGGATAGCAGAAATTGGATTTACAACGATAACAGGCGGAGGCCCGGGGATCATGGAAGCCGCTAACCGTGGTGCATCTGAAAATGGAGGGATATCAGTAGGATGTAATATTCGATTGCCGTTCGAACAAAAGACAAATCCATATGTCCAAACATCCATAACGTTTGAATATTTCTTCATTCGAAAGGTGATACTGATAAAGTACTCGTATGCCTTTATTATTATGCCCGGCGGTTTTGGAACAATGGATGAATTCTTTGAAACGATCACATTGATACAGACAAAAACGATTACGCAATTCCCCATTGTCCTGTTTGGTAAAGAGTACTACAAGGACCTGATGGAAACCATCGAAGCGATGGCAAAGCATGGAACTATCGCCACAGAGGATATGAAACTTGTGTTACTAACGGACGACATTGATGAAGCCATGCAGCATATTCGCACCTACATCACTACCAACTATAGAGTTCGACCGAGAAAACGTTTATGGTGGCTATTGGAAAAAAGGTAATTCTGTGAACTTGATTAACCTGCTCCTTTGAGACAGGTTTAAAAATTTTGAAGCTGACGTCCTTTTGGTGGATGGATACACATGAACTCATTATCTTCACGTTCGGTCCACTAGTGCAATAGTTTTTAACCATACAGGATATCTAAGTTTTCCACTCTTGTATGTCTTGTATGGTTCATACTCCTGACCTTGTTTTGCAATGATCAAAAACATCTCGTCTTTCATAAGACTAAAACCGGCATTGGCTGTTGGATTTTTATTTGCATCATCCAGTCTCTTGTTTGGAACCTGGGTGGCTGCTATACCGGGAATTAAATACAGATTGGGGTTTACGGATGCAAGCCTGGGGCTTTCTCTTTTGCTTTCGCCCTTAGGTGCATTAACAGGTGTCGCACTTTCTACAAAACTTTTTGGGAGGATACCAGTTGGCAAGTGGATGATGCTTGGTTATGTTTCGCTTGGTATCATCATGATATTACAGATCAATGCGGTTAATCGCGTAATGTTTTGGGTTTGTCTCTATCTTTTTGGAATGAACGGCTTCTTAAATGGCGTGTCAGTGAATACAACAGTTGGTTTTTTAGAAAAGCAGTTTAACCGAAGAATGATGAGCACCTGTCATGGCATGTATAGTTTGGGCGGCGGTGTAAGTGCAGGACTCGCAAGTATTTTTTTTGCGTTGAGTTTGTCGCCACGCGTACAGGTGGTGCTGGTTGCGGGAACCATCTTAATTGTACTCTATTTCAACAGGAAATATTTACTGGCTCATGATCGTATCATACATTCGGGATCAGGACTCAAATTTCCATCGCTATCCATTTTGAGTATTTCGTTTCTATGCATGGTGCTTTTTATGGCAGAAGGTTGCGTGGCCGACTGGAGCGCAATTTACCTGAGAGAATCGTTGCATGGAACAAAGGAGATCATGGGACTTGGGTATGCAGGATTTTCTGCTGCGATGACGTTCGGTAGATTGAACGGTGATAACATCATCACGAAATTTGGGAGTAAGAGAGTGGTAATTACGGGAGCATTGCTCGCTGCAACAGGATTTGCAATTGTTGTGCTGGCACCACTTGTTTCAGTTGCCATTGCCGGCTACATATTAATAGGGTTCGGGTGCTGTTGCATTGTTCCCGTTTTATTCAGCACTTCCGGAAAGATCCCGAATGTAAGCCCCGTAGAAGGGTTTGCTATGGTAACTACGGGAGGATTGATCGGTTTTCTGACCGGTCCTTCGTTGATCGGCATTATATCTGAAAAACTAAGTCTGTCAGCAGCCCTGTCATTGTTAATTTTGTTGATGGTCGTTGCAGCCATTGTTGCCTGGAGGAATAAGTTCTTAGAAAATAAAAAATTATTAACAGCAGAAATGCCCTACGATGAACAGATCTATTAATACTATTATTTTCGACCTTGGCGGTGTACTCATTGACTGGAACCCTCGTTATGTATACCGGAAAATTTTTAAAACCGAAGAAGAAGTAGAATGGTTTTTAGAAAATGTAACTACATCTGAATGGAATGAGAAGCAGGACGAGGGTTATCCTCTTCATAAAGCAACAGAAGAGTTAGTTGCCAAACATCCTGAATGGGAACCAGAGATAAAGGCATATTATGGCCGTTGGCTGGAGATGCTTGGTGACCAAATTCATGATACGGTTGAAATACTTCAGAAACTAAAACAAACCGGCAAGTATAAATTGTATGCCCTCACCAATTGGAGCGCCGAAACCTTTCCTCATGCGTTAGAGCGATTTGAATTCTTCAAGATATTTGAAGGTGTTGTGGTAAGTGGTGAAGAGAAAAAGAGAAAGCCTTCTGCTGAATTTTATAAAGTCATAATAGATCGTTATGATATTGACCCTTCAACGGCAATTTTCATTGATGACAGTCTGCGAAATGTAAAAGGGGCTGAAGCGGTCGGTATAAAAGGGATACATTTTCACAATCCAGCGCAATTAAGGCAAGAGTTGCAAAGGTTGGGGATCGACTAAAGTAATTCTTTAACCTTTTTTATCCATTCCCGCTGTATGGAATATTCAAAACTGCGTTTGTCGCTCCTGGAACGCTGACGTTCGATTAATGCTACCTTGTTTTGTGCTGCTGCTCACCTCACTTCGATTTTTTTCTTGATAGAATCTTTTTTACCGGCGGGCCGAGGAAATTCTGGTTTTTTGTGATAATTGCTAGAAAGTTTTTATAAAATCTTCTGCCGTCATGACGGGAATTTCGGCCTTCTTATAATCTTTCAGGTTACGCGTAAGTAAAACAGGGATATTATTTTGTACAGCAGTATAATATTGTATGGCATCCTCGAAATCTTTAAAGAGGGATTGCAGGGCCAGATCAATGATCTTTTCATCCACGGCCAACACATTCACCAGTATTCGATAATTATTTAGAATTCTCCGGGTTTCGGATAGAGAATTCTCGCTTCGTAAAATATAGTGCAGGTTGGCGAACGTCAGGGATGAGATATAAATTTTAATTTCAGACTGATCAGCATGGGTAAATAGATGGGAGGCCGCATTATAAAACGGCATTCGGTTGCTTAACAGATCAAGAGAAATATCTGTGTCTGCAAAAACTTTTTTCATCAACTATATTTTTTCCTCAGGAATTTCGCATATTCTTTTTTTCCTTTGTCGGCTGCTTCAGCACTCACTACACCCGATAAAGTTTTTACCAGGGGAGTTATTGTAATTGGCTTTTCTTCTTCAGTTAATTTATCCAGGTGATTCTCCACCAACTTTGAAAGGCTTGTTTTCTTTTGCCGGGCATATTTTTTTGCTCGTTCCGTAACAGTTTTTTTTATTGACAGGGTGAGTTTGGTATACATATTTAATTTTACGTATAAAATTAA
>Ga0068857_100000354_pt1 | contig 31893 bp, 28 predicted proteins | sample KBSCornC72_FD_66591 | JGI IMG/M metagenome (GOLD analysis project Ga0068857, IMG submission 66591) | Corn rhizosphere microbial communities from Kellogg Biological Station, Michigan, USA - KBS Corn C7-2 | ecosystem: Host-associated > Plants > Roots > Rhizosphere > Soil ...
CAAGAACAAACGCGATGATTACATCAGAAACTGGTGGAAAATTGTCAATTGGCCAGTAGTTGAAGACCGCTACGACAAATAGATTTGGCACGCTAATTCGTTTACAGAAAACTCTTTAAGGGGTCTTCTCTGGGCCAAATAATCGACAGGCGCTACGCCAAAGAAACACACTCACCAAATGGTGAGTGTGTTTCTTTGGCGCGCCCGACCGGATTCGAACCGGCGATCTTCTCCGTGACAGGGAGACGTGATAGGCCAACTTCACTACGAGCGCATATACTTAAAGTATATTAACAGGTTCCGCTCTCTTTAGCAATACACCTTCCCGGGGATTTCAAACCCTATAGCATAATGATATAATAAATCACGATTGATTAATCATACGCCGTCTTAGCTCAGTTGGTAGAGCAGCACATTCGTAACGTGCAGGTCGCCGGTTCGATCCCGGCAGACGGCTCCATAGGATATTATGAACAAAGAAGCGATCAAGACATCATTCCGAGAAGTCACCAAGGACAGGCCATACATATTGCTTATGGGCCTTATTGCGCTTGTCGGGACTATATATTGCCTGATTATTGCGCTTAATATTCATCCAAGTGATGTAACGGTTTATACTCGCTATACAGCTTTCGGCGAAGCGCATTTTTATAAAGACCATTGGCAGTATCTGATTAATTTTGTATTATTCGGAATTATTGTGACTGTATCTCATGGAGCGCTCATGGTGAAGTTACATGATATAGGGCGTCGTCAAACAGGTATTCTTATTGGTTGGTTTGGCGTGGTAGTGCTCTTGGTGGCATTTGCGTATGCAATGGCGATTATTAGCCTTGGCCATGCTGCATGATCAACTTAGAATTACCGCTTGGCAAGCGTACGCGATTATATCGTTTCTTTGAGATTCTCCCAGCGCTTTTAAGCTATGGCATGCTTGTGCTGCTGGTTGTACTCTCATTTGTTAATCCTCTATGGGCTGCGATTTATCTTCTTCTACTGATTATTACGGTGTTTATTAAGTCTATTGGCATTGCATTTCATACGGTGCAGGGTCATGGCAGGCTCGTACGGGCCCAACGCGTTGATTGGCACACTCGTCTTGATCAACTCGAAGACCCTAGTATGAGTTATCAAGCCATCAAGAACGAGCAGTCAAATGCTTATGATTATCGTAGTCACAAAGAAAATCTTCGTTTGATGTCAGCCGATGAAATCTCTTTTCCAAAGCCCTCCTCCCTGTATCATGCGGTAATTATTGCTGCCTACAATGAGGCGTACGATGTTATCCAGCCAACTATCGAGTCGGTGCGCAATACAAGTTATAACAATAAGCAGATTATCTTGTTTTTAGCTTACGAAGAGCGTGGGGGCGTCGATATTGAGGCTACTGCGAAGCGGTTGCAAAAGGAATATAGTGATACTTTTTATAATTTCAGAATTGTGAAGCATCCCAAGGACATGGTTGATGAGGTAATGGCCAAGGGGCCGAATATCACCTATGCTGGCTTTGAACTCCAAAAATGGTGCAAGAAAGAGGGCATTGCCTATGATCGGGTGATCGTCACTACACTTGATAGCGACAACCGTCCATACCCGACATACTTTGATTATGTTGCCTATGAATATATTACGCAGCCAGATCGTAAGTACCTCTCATATCAACCGATTGCACTTTATTTTGGTAATATCTGGGATGCTCCGGCGCCAATGCGTGTGATTGCTACTGGTAACTCGTTCTGGACGATTATTAGCAGTATGCGCCCCCATACACTTCGTAATTTTGCAGCCCACAGCCAGCCACTTTCGGCCCTTGTCGAGATGAACTTTTGGAGCAAGCGGAGCATCGTAGAGGACGGTCACCAGTATTGGCGTAGCTATTTTTACTTCGGCGGTAACTACAGTGTGCTACCGATTCATGTGCCAATTTATCAAGATGCAGTGATGGCTGACACGCTCAAGAAAACGCTTGTGACGCAGTTTAAGCAGCTTCGGCGTTGGGGTTACGGTGTTTCGGATATCCCTTATGTGGCTACACATATATTTACCAAGCAGCGTAATGTCCCGTTCTTTGAAGGTTTCGCGCGCTTTGCTCGCTTAATAGACAGTCATATTACACTTGCGACGATGGCTATTCTTATTACTTTTGGCGGATGGGTGCCACTTATTATCAACCCGAGTGCTTCGCGTGATATTGCTGCACATACCTTGCCAACAGTAATTAGTTATATACAGCAAGTTGCAATGGTGGGCCTCTTTATCACAATTCTCTTGATGCTTAAGATGTTGCCACCACGGCCCGCTCGTTATAAGCGTCGTCGCACTATTTTGATGGTGCTACAGTGGGTGCTTATGCCCGTAACATCTATTTGTTATAGTGCTATCGCATCACTGAACGCACAGACTCATCTGATGCTTGGTAAGTACCTTGATAAGTTCGATGTTACGGATAAGGCAACGATGGCCTCGCGTGAGCGGCATAAGGAGCTGAAGAAACAGAAAAAGAGCGACGTCTAGGCCGCTCTTTTTATATAGGTTTGCGTCTGGTTAGGAAGTCCGTTCTTTAATGGACTTCTTTTCATCCGCCCAGGATACATTATATTCAAATGTAAGAGTTAAACGGTCGAGGGCGGAACTTGGGTTATGGGCTTTCATCTCTGATGGATGTGACGTGTCTTTAGTCATGTTTTTATTTTAGCATAAGCCTTTAGAAATGTCAATCATGCAGGGGGAGGGAAGATATATCACCAGGCGAATCATGTGGTATAGAAATGACCTCAAAGGAATGTGGAAAACTGTGGATTGGGTGGGGAGGCCTAGAAAACAAAAAACGACCCTGCGGGATCGGTTTTGTCTGGTGGACCTTGTGCGGAATAATTTACACCCACTGATAGATGAGCAGCGTCGATGGAAGGCTATCATTGGTCAGCAGTATCGTGTACATAGACGGTGATCACTTCCTACAGGGAGGTGTGTATCCCATCTCTCATCTACACCTATAGCTAGTCTAGTCGTCCTTGTTATCCAACGATATAATGAAAGAATGACTGTGATCATAGGTTTCAACTTGTCTGATAAGCTTTACATAGCAGCCGATACAAGGGTCTCTCAAAAGACTGATGGCGAAATTATCCCAAAGCATGATGATCTACAAAAGGTTGAACATCTTCAAGGTGGAATTATTGTCGCCTGCGCAGGAGATGCAGGACTTGCCAGACATGTTATTAATAGACTTAGAAAACAACCTTTTATAAGTGTCGGGATTGATGCGACGCGTCGAGATATTGCAAGCTGGATGGGGCCTACGGTGGATTGGTACTGGCGGAGCAGAGGCAGCACTGAAGCGTATGCCACATTTATTATTGGTGGACAGAGCTCTAAACGGCGGCGAACTCTCGACCAAGCGCGCTACGATAAGATGAACGAGGATATCTTTAATGATGAAGAAGCTCGGCGACAGACACTGAGCATGAGCGGTGAGCTTTTTAATGGCTTACGTGAGGCTGATGGTGGAGACATTCAGCTTAAGAGTAATGACCTTGTCCTTTTTTCTGTAAGCGTTGACGTAGTTGGTGGCGTCAAAATTGAAGATACGCAGTGGGGAGAGTGTTTGGTGTATGGGTCTCCTGGGCTTATTAAGGAGGATATAAAGTCTTCATATATTGCTCGACTTGAGTTTCAGCAGGACGCTGCTGCACCTTTGGTGACGGCATATGTTGGTAGTATGGTAGAGAAGAGGGATTTAAAGGGAGTGGGGAGTGCCATACTTGTATCCTGTGTGAAGTCCAATCAGAGTTACATCTCTCAAGGAGCTATATACACTCTTAAAGAGACTCCAGGTGGAGAGCATCCATTTATTCCAGTTGAGCTGAGCAATATAAAAGTTATTAATGATGTAGTCCATAGGATAGATAACGGTGTAACACATAAGCTCACGCCTGTGAGTCAGTATGTGTCTGATGGCTCCGCGATTCTCTAGTGTACAATCTTGCGGGGCTAGATCCTTAACGACTAGTTAAGGGTATTGGTAATAAGTAGGATTTTCTCCTGAGTCGAGTATAATGATGTGCAAAGGAGTCTGATGAGTATTCGTGTTAGTGGTGGAACAATTAAGAGCCTGAGGCAGCGCTATAAGATGAACGTTGCAGCCGCTGCGCATGTCACAGGAGTAGAGGAGCAGACGCTTTCTGAGTGGGAGCAAGACGGTGTTGAGATGACATTGACGCAGGCTAAGAGTTTTGCGAAGAAGTTTAACACTCATTGGTCTGTACTTCTTCTAGAGACACCCGTACAGAAGATTAATACCCCAGTGAATAACCGTGCTGGCTACAGTGATAATGCAAGATTTAGCATTCAAACGTATTTTGCTTATGAGGCGGCGAGACGCATCTTAGATTCCTCTATAGAGATAGAGGGTCAGGTGGTGGATCCATCTGTTAAAGGCAAGTGTTCAGATCAGGATAAAATAGATGCAAAGTATTGCGCAAGAGTTTTTCGTGAACTTCTTAATGTTAATTATGATAGTTTACGTAAGGTAAGGGCAGATCCGCGAGACGCTTATGTCTTTTGGCGTGAAGCGATTTCTTCACTGGGCGTCTATGTATCAGAGCAATCTATGCCAGTAGAGGAGACAAAGGCTTTTCTCCTTGAAGATGGTCCACGTGCCATAATAGTCATCAATCGTAATGACAGGTACCCGCATAGTAAAGTATTCTCTCTTTTGCACGAACTGGGGCACTTAGTTAAGGGTGATGATTCCGCGGCATGTGACATTAAGATGTATGCGCATAGGGTTTCGGCGGAGGAGACTTGGTGCAACCAATTTGCCTCAGAGATGATACTTCCTGATGAGGAGCTTCTGGCTGATGCTAGGATTGCTGGCCTTAAAGATGCCGCAGAGCCTGCAGATGTGATTAGACAACTCTCATCTCATTATAGGGCTGGTTTCACTGTAATTATGTATAAGCTTCTCAAACACGAAAGGATAACAGATGATCAGCTTAAGGAGATGAAAGCGTTCTTTAAGAGCGTTATATTGCCGAAATTTAGTCCTAAGCCTGATTCTGACATAAAGTTAGGTAAGATTTATCATGTCCGTCGTGATTTGGCTAAGGCGAGCCCTGCTCTTTCAAGAGAAGTTATCGATCGACAATTAACCGGAGCTGTGCCATATAGCGACGTGCCAAGGTTGCTTGGTACGAAGGCTCGATATGTAGAAGATATAAAAGGTCTGGTGGGGTTTGGACAGTGATGTGGACATTCAAATCTCATTAATACCTAGTGATGTATATTCTATAGACACTAATATTTTCATTGAGATATGGGGCCCACCTCAAGGCAACATATATTCTAAAGAGCGTATGCCTGATTTGTGGAAGCATATAGAACTACTGGCAGAGCAAGGGCGAATCATAGCGTCTAAAGAAGTGTATGATGAATTGAAAGAGCATGCATCGGATGAGTTGATGCAATGGCTCAATGCACATAAATATATATTCTCAATGAGTAAGGAGCAGATAGACGCGGCACGAACGATTATTAACGAGGTCTATGCACTTTATAAGAATGGTTTCAAACCTGAGATTAAGAATGCTGCGGATCCGTTCGTCGTTGCAGTTGCGGCAGTATGCGGTGGTCGAGTACTCAGTCTGGAGAGTAGGCAGCAGCCACATAATCCAAGAGATGTGGGCGAGCCAAAGATACCTACCGTCTGCGAACACTACAAGATACCATGCTATAACCTAGATGAATTTCTGGAGGTTGAAGGATTTAGTATAAGTCTACAGCGCAATGCATAGGGGGGTGGACACACATCCAATCGAGCCTTGCTCTCAGCCCCCAATGTAGTTCTCTATACTATGTATAGGTTTGTATATACTAAATGGGAGCTATAAGCATTGGTGGTTTATCATCTCTATATTGTAGAGTATTTGGTTGTAAATTATTCTATTGCACTAGAACGTTAGAGTTCTAACGCACTTACTTAAGTGAGAGCCAGAGAAAGTAAGGTTGAGTTTTGAGCGCACTTTCTTTAGATTGGAGGTCAGATAACTCTTTTGAGAGTTTGTCGTTATACCCTGATAAGATAGCAGTTGTATCGTCGCTTGCTCGTACATTCTCAGGACTTCCAGCCCAATCTTCGGCTATGCATGTTCCGATGTTCTTGTGAGCGTTTAGCCAAGATTCTACATCTTTGCGCATAGATTGCGGCATACTTGATAATTTGCTCCTAATCTTATCCAGATCATCCCACTGAACGAGATCTAGTTTTGCATTACAAGCTTTGAGGGTTTGGCAGCTATCACTCGATTCACTCTCGCATCCGTGTATCCATCCTTGTGATACTCCCAGGCCAATCTCTGAGGCGCTTCGGACGTATTTCGCCGTATCTATCGCTGCTTTAATCTGACTATGAAAGGTCAGCGCTAGACTAAATGCATCTTTAGTATCTTGTAGAGATGCAATCTTCTTCTGGGTATCTGTGATAGCATTGGTGCGTTGATCTTTTGTGTTTTGTTGTATGGTCGTAAAGCCTACTGCAAGCACAATTATTCCTATTAAGCAGGATGCTGCAATGATAATCTTTTTTCTGTTTGCCTTCATAAATACCCCTTTAAGATGTAATAAATTATTGCAGTAGGGTTATCTATATAAAAAACGACAACCGTACTAGGTTGTCTGGACCAAACAGAAAGAGTTGTGCTCTTTGAGTCTTTTGCACGGTTGCCGCTTTTATAGCACAACCGAAGCCCGTAAAAGGGCTCTTCTCTAACTGTTTAATCCAGACCTCATCATTATAGCAAATAAGGTACTTTGATAGATATAATAGCCTTATGCCGCATTTAAATGCTTCTCAGGATAGGTATCTTCGAATATTCTCCTTGTATGTCGGGGTGGAGACGGGCGAGATTCTTAATGAGGAGTTTGCGAATGACGTTCAGCAGCTTAGAGAGTCTGGAATTAGCCAAGAAGACTATAAGGCCACTATCAAGCGTTCAGGGTCTCATCTAACACCTTTCGCCAAGTTTCTCATCAAGTATGGTTTCCCATATCCTATGGCTAATTTCTTGCGGACCTACATCACGAGAGGGGAGATAAAACCCTTTCTTATCCATTCAGGCATATTCTTTGTAAGCGAGGTGGATCGGAGGATATTCAGCCAGAACTAAAGTTGGTTATCCCAGCAGGTGTAAAACTCAATGAGGTTAAAGAGTTCCTTGATGAGAACTGGAGGCGTTTTGTACAGCCTAGGATGAGGTTTTATGAGACCGAGGGGTCCGCGCCAAATAGACGCATAAGAAGGAGAACACTCCCAGCTATAGAGCGTAGAATTGACTCTCTTAAGGCTGCAGGCAAAACTTCAGCTCAGATTGCAAATGAAATTAACCAAGAATTTAACACCGATTATACATACAATAATGTGAACCAAATTTACTACCGAATGAGGCATAAATAGAATGTTATTACACTTAAGAATATTCTCTACGACAATATAAAAACATCCTCTTTTTATCTATACTACAAGCAGGGTAACGCGCATATGTTTGGGCCGATAGCAATCGGTTATCTTTCTTATTAACTAATGATTGAAAGGAAGAAATGGATGATCATAGAGAGTGGATAGCACTAAGCAAAAAGTGATGACAAAACGGGTGTCTGCTTCTGCTATAGAGCACGCTAGGTTTTTCTTGCGTCTTTACAGGCAGAGTCAGTTGAAAGATTGTTAGCAGTAAGCCATAATAGAACGTGGCTATAAACAAGAACAGACAATCGAATTTACAGATGGCGATCTTTGCTTTCCCTGTTCTTGGGGATTAGCCAGCAAGGGTCGCCTTTTGTATTCTTTTGTCTTAGAAAGAAGGAATTTGTATGAATGATGATAGCGTAAAAGCTATAGCACTGTGTCGAGTATCAACAGTGAAGCAGAGTATAGAGGGTACAAGCCTAGAGGCTCAGGAGCAGCGAGTGTATGATGCGGCAGCAACCTTTAATGCTAAGATTGTTCAGTTCTGGAGTCTGAACGGTGTCTCTAGTCGCAAAGGTAAAAATTATCAGCGTAAAGACTTAGTAGAGATGTTGGCTGTCGCAAAGGCGGACAGAAAGATACGCTACATAATTGTAGATGAGCCTGATAGATTTATGCGGGACTTCCAGATGTACTATTACTGGAAAGTAAGATTTCAGGAGGAGGCAAAAGCGAAGTTAGTTTATGCCAAGAAGCCTCATTTAGCCAATGAAGATAATATGATGTCTTTGATGGAAGAGATGCTTGATGTGTTCCGTGCCGAAGCAAGTAATCAGGAGCGAATAACCAAAACAACTTCAAATATGCAGGCTCGCGTAAAGCTAGGTTACTTTCCAGGTAGAACAAAGGCAGGCTATAAGAAAACGGGGATTGCCGGCTTATTTGAACCCTCTGAACCTTATTGGTCTCAGATCAAGGACGCTTTCAAATCTATAATCAGAGACGAAAAAACGATCAAAGAAGTTGTTCAGGACCTTAATGATTCTGGGTACAAAACTATAACAGGCAAGGCTATGGATTCATTTAACTTTAAGAGGTTAATGGCGGATCCGTACTATGCAGGCGTTATAGCGATGTCGGATTGGGAGGTAAATCCTAACGGTCTTCATACCCCCATGATTACAGTTCAGGAGCACGAGAAATTAAGAGATATCGCAAAGGGTATTAAGTATAAGCCGCGCAAGAAGTTTCGTTCAGAATTTTGCTTATCAAATCATATGGAGTGTACCGATTGCCTAGAGGAGGGAACAGCAAAGCCTGCGCGCCTTGTAGGCTATGATCATAATAACGGTAAGCCTGGCAGACAACGAAAATTCTATAGAAGGTATCGATGTCGTGGCTGCGGGGCGTCCTTGTTGCAACAGGAACTACACTCTACTTTTGCAAATGAGTTACTGAACCTCAAGCTAGTAGTGGCGAAGAAGGAAGAGTTTATGCGAGCTCTTAGACAGGTTTGGGAGCTAGATACCGAGAGATCTGTTAGTAAGGCTACTGCTCTAACTGCTCGAATAGATGAATTGAAGGTTGAGAGGTCTAGCATATTAAGGAACGCACTTCTCAGCGGTCTTAGTAAGCCTGATATAGATGCTGTAATGAAGGACGTAGATAATGAGATTAGAGGGCTCTCAGAGCGCGTACAAGGGCTTAAAGAAGTCGAAGCTGACTTTGTAGGCTTCGTAGAGTTCTCATTGGGTTTCGTTGAGAATCTCAGAACAAACTTCTGGAGTCTTGAGGCTGAGGAGTTAGATTGGTGTAAACGGCTTATATTTCCAGAGGGTTTTTCAATCTCACGAGATAAAAAAGTTTACACCCCCAAAATTAGTGAGTTCTACAGATTGATAACCACTCAAAAAGACCCCGAAGGGTCTTCTGAATCGAATTTGGTGGGCGATATAGGATTCGAACCTATCACCTCCACAACGTCAATGTGGCGCTCTAGCCAAATGAGCTAATCGCCCAGATTTTGTACCTGGAACAATAGATATCATATCAGAACAGGGGTGGTATTGCAACGATAAGAGATTTACGGTATGCTACTGCTAGTGCGATGATAGAGCCTAACCATCTCTTGAGCCCATGAGAAGCGATTGCGGTACCATGTAAAGAACCGGAGTAAGAGTAATAGCCAAGGTGGAACCTCCTGAGCTTCAGGACCGAGGCGCGCACGAAAAGTATACGATATGCGTGCTTTTGTATTTAAAAGGAGGTTCATATGAACGAAGAGCAACTTTATGCAATGCGCCACAGTCTGGCTCATATAACTGCACAGGCTGTGCAGCATTTATGGCCGCAGGCTAAATTTGGTGTTGGGCCGGTCGTGGAAAATGGCTTTTATTACGATATTGATCTTGGTGATACTAAGATCTCTGAGGATGATTTTAAAAAGATTGAGAAGGAAATGCGCGGTATCATTGCGCGTAACCTCCCATTTGAACGTAGTGAAAAGAACGTAGATGAGGCGATTGACTGGGCAAAGGAGCATAGCCAACCGTATAAAGAGGAGCTTTTGAATGACCTTCGTCGTGCCGGCACGACAATTGCGAAAGACCTTGATGCTGCTGAGCTTGGTTTAGTAGCCGACGGTGAGTCGGCGATTGAGCGTGTGTCATTCTATACTGACGGTGATTTCACGGATCTCTGTCGGGGTCCACATGCTGAGAGTACTGGCAGGGTGGGCACATTCAAGCTTATGCGCGTCGCTGGCGCATACTGGCGTGGTAATGAGAAAAACTCACAAATGCAGCGCTTGTATGGTGTGGCATTTGCAACCAAAGAAGAGCTTGATGAACACCTCAGGATGCTTGAAGAAGCAAAGGCTCGAGATCATCGCCGCCTAGGAAAAGAGCTCGATCTTTATACAATGTCTCCACTCGTTGGTGCGGGGTTGCCGCTCTTTACTCCTCGTGGAACGGTACTTCGGGAGAAGGTTGCTCAGTTCTCTAACCAGCTTCGTGAAGCACGCGGCTTTACTAAGGTATGGACGCCAAACATTACTAAGACGGTGCTTTATGAGACAAGCGGGCATTGGGCTAAGTTCGGTGATGAGCTCTTTTTGGTAACAAGCCAAGAGACTGACGATAAGATGGCACTTAAGCCAATGAACTGTCCGCACCATACCCAGATTTATGCAAGCCAGCCACGTAGCTACCGCGATATGCCGGTCCGATTTCTTGAGACTACAACTGATTATCGTGATGAGAAGACTGGTGAACTCGGTGGTCTTAACCGCGTTCGCTCTTTGACGCAGGATGATAGCCACGTGTTTGCTCGACCCGATCAGATTGAGCAAGAGATAGATGGCTTGCTTGCGAGTGCTCGAGAGCTTTACCAGACGATTGGCATGCAGCTCCGTGTACGTCTTAGTTACCGAGATAATGGCGATGACTATCTCGGTGACATGGAGTTATGGCAATCGGCCCAGGCACAGCTAAAATCCGCAGTTGAGAAGAATCAGCTAGAATACTTCGAGCAAGAAGGCGAGGCTGCATTCTATGGTCCAAAAATCGACTTTATGGCAACTGATGCAATTGGTCGTGAACACCAGGTCGCAACTGTGCAGCTTGACTTTGTACAACCTGGTCGTTTCGGCCTCGTATATGCGGCGGAAGATGGCACAAAGCAGCAGCCTGTGATGATTCACTGTGCGCTTCTTGGCAGTATTGAACGTTTTTTGAGCGTATTTATTGAGCATACGGGAGGCTGGTTCCCGTTCTGGGCTGCACCTGAGCAGGTGCGAATTTTGACGATTAATGATGTCGTAAAGCCTTATGTTGATGAAATTGCATCAATACTAGCAGAGGTGGTGGTAATGAAACCTGTGAAATATAACGAAGTGCGATTTACAACAGATGATCGCAATGAGAGCCTTGGTAAAAAAATTCGTGAGGCTACGGCTATGAAAATTCCCGTGCAACTGATTGTTGGCCCTAAGGATATGGAAGCGCGTGAGGTGAGTATACGCACCCAAAAGGGTGAGGAGAAAGTCGGTTTGGATTCCCTTGCGGATTACCTAAAGGCGTTGTAAGTGGATAATCTTGAATACGAGAAAAATATACGCGAACGTGTATATCAACTGATGCGAGATCTTCCTGCTGACAAAGTAACAACATATGGTGATCTGGCCGCTATGGCTGGGTCGCCACGTGCTGCGAGGATTGTTGGCGGTATTGCGCACCAGGGTCCTGAAGATTTACCATGGCACCGGCTTGTTAATGCTCAGGGTGGGCTTGCTGTGGGATTTCATGGCGGTCAGGCGGTGCAGAAACAACTGCTTGAACAAGACGGTATTGAGTGCGATGAAAATTGGCATATACGTAATTTTGGAGAACGACGATGGCGACCAGCCGATTTCGACCAGAACCTCCGCTTGTTCTAATTGTCGGGCCTACTGCAAGTGGTAAGACGTCGCTTGGAATAAAGCTCGCGAAGCAATATGACGGTGAGATTATTTCGGCTGACTCTCGTGCAATATACAGAGACTTGTCTATAGGAACGGCTAAGCCGACGCTTGAAGAGCAGGACGGGATACCTCATTGGGGTATTGACCTTGTTAATCCTGGTGAGCGATTTACTGTATCGGATTTTCAGCAATATACAAATAAGAAGATTGCAGAAATCAGGGCGCGTGGTCATGTGCCGATAATTGTCGGTGGCACAGGGCTCTACATCGATGCTGTTATGTATGACTTTGAATTTCCAAGCGAAGCAAATGATGTAGGCCGCCGTGAATACTTAATGGCGCTGAGACTCGACAAGCTTTACGATTATTGCTCTAAAAACAACATATTGTTGCCAGAGAACGAAAAGAATAAGCGGTATGTTGTAAATAATATACTTCGTAATGGGCATGTTTTAAAGAGAAAGCATGAGCTTGATGAAAATACCATTGTTGTAGGTATTTCTACAGAAAGAGATGTTTTAAAGAGTCGAATAAAGGAGCGGGCAGCAATTATTTTTCATAATGGCGTTGTCGAAGAAGCTCAAAATGCTGCAGCAAAATACGGATGGAATAACGAGGCTATGACGGGGAACATTTATCCTCTCATACATGATTATTTGGACGGCAAACTTACCATGAATGAGCTTGAACAGAAGTTTATTGTTCGAGATTGGCAACTGGCAAAACGCCAACTTACCTGGCTTAAACGAAACGAGCACATTTATTGGGCGAATCTTGACGAAGCGTACACGTATCTTGCTCGACGACTAGATGGGCTGAGTAATCTGTGATACCATACGTACAGAAGGGGATATAAGGGATGATTGATGCATTATTTGGTTCAAAAACTCGTGTGAAGTTGTTGCATCTCTTTTTAAATAATCCAGGTAAGGCTTTTTATGTTCGAGAGATAACTCGGCTTATTGGTGAGCAAATTAATTCAGTTCGTCGCGAGCTTTCTAATATGCTTGATGTGGGTATTATTACGAGCAAGAATACAGACAATAAGCTATATTACGAAGTGAATCAGCGCTACGATTTTTATGTGCCACTTCGGGCGATTTTTGCAGACCAGAAGTCTGAGCCGCTTAAAAAAGATGCAAAGTCAAGTGAGTGGCAGAAGACAATTAAAGACCTCGTGGGCCTTAGGGTCGCGGTTATTGCTGGTGTGCTTGTTGATGGATCGGCAAGCGGGGTAGACTTGCTACTTGTTGGTGATTTGTCGGAGAAAAAGGCTCAGACGGCAATACGCGCAATTGAGTCTGCTGAAGGTAGGGAGCTTGCATATACCATCCTAACCTACGATGAGTTTTATTATAGGCTCAGTGTTCATGATCGCTTCATCAATGACATTCTCAATAACAAGCATGCCGTATTGACCGATGTTGATGAGATATTAAGTAAATAAATTAAGGAACAATATGTTTGATTTAGAGTATAAGGGTGGTAATACAGTAGTTTTCTCGACGAAGAAGGTCTCATTAACGACCGACCCTAAACTCTCGCTTGTTGGGCTTAAGGATATTAAGACTAAGGATGAGGTGGAGCTTGCTACTGAAACCCGTTTTAGTGTAAAGAATCCAGATGCACGAATTATTATTGACAGCCCAGGTGAGTATGAAGTGGGTGACTTTACTATTCATGGTATTGCGGCAACACGTCATATTGATGCACCTGGGGAGGAGAAGCTTTCTACGATATATCGTATTGAGTGTGGTGATGTGAAAGTTGCGGTACTTGGCAATATTGACGCAAAGCTTAACGAGGACCAGCTTGAAGCGATTGGGGTTGTTGACGTTCTTATTATCCCAGTTGGCGGCGGTGGCTATACCCTTGACGCTACGAGTGCCGCTGCACTTACGCGCTCAATTGAGCCAAAGGCTGTAATTCCTGTTCACTATGCTGATCCAGCATTGAAGTATGAGGTACCTCAGGAGGAGTTGGCTTTATTTGTGTCTGAGCTTGGTGTACCTGTTGAAACAACGGCTAAATATAAGATTAAGGCGAGTTCGTCTCTTCCGGCAGTACTTACCGTTATCGAGCTTACTCGCAACTAGTATAGGTGAGCCACTAAAAATATCGCCGCAGAGATAATTCTGCGGCGATATTTTGCTTGATAAGCAATGCTTATTGAGCGAGAGCTACGTCGTTCTTCTTTAGACCACCCTTGTTTAGGATACCCTTTTTCTTGAGAGTACGGATAGCTTGAGTAGAAAGGGTCATCGTAATCTTCTGGCCGTCTACAATGAATGTCTTTTTTTGAAGATTTGGCTTAAAAACGCGCTTTGTACGGCGCAAAGAGAAGCTGACATTGTGGCCGAATTGTTTGCCCTTACCGGTGAGTTCACAGCGTGCTGCCATAGTTGATAGTTCCACTTAATTTTATAACAATCCTTCATAGTATACGCTCATCATGCATCTTCGTCAAGGGGTAGCGTGTGCTACAATAAGGGTGATGGAAATTATATATCTTGTTACTGTTTTAGGAGTTATTCTTGTCTCAATGATGCTCCATGAGCTTGCACATGGGTTTATTGCATTGAGGCTTGGTGATGAGACAGCACAATTATTAGGGCGGCTGTCATTTAATCCACTTAAGCATATTGATCCATATATGACAATCGGGCTGCCGATGACGATCGTCGTCCTTAATTTGTTAACAGGGGCGAATATGCCAATATTTGGTGGTGCAAAGCCCGTCCCTGTAAACTCATCAAACTTACGTAGTGAGTGGAGCATGGCACTTGTTGCCATTGCTGGCCCTCTCGTTAATCTCGTGTTAGCATTCCTATTTTTTGCTATTCTTATCGGGTTAAATATTGCACCGCATAGTCTCATTGGGATCGTTTTATTCACTGCTGTGAAGGTGAATTTAGGGTTTTTTGCTTTTAATATCATCCCAATCCCTCCGTTGGACGGCTCTCGTGTTTTATATGCGCTCGCCCCTGATTTTATACGTGAGATTATGGATATGATTGAGCGGTATGGAACGATGCTTATTTTGATGATCGTACTTCTATTTAATCAGGCAGTTATACTCTATATGAGCAACGCAATTAATGCTATCGTGACAATGTTTGCCCGCATTCTTGGCACAGCATAGGTAGCTGCAGTATACTATATATAGTCCTCATCTCCTAAGGACGTATATGATTTTCCTAATATCATAGATTTGGGATTTCAATATTTTTCGTTCCCGTGGGAGCGATGTGAGATTTCCCACCTTGCAGTAATGCGGGGAATATCTAGCGTTCTACAAGGAGAAATGAGGACTTTTAGGTATCCGGATGGGTATTTTTCGTTTATAATAGGTGAGTCAGCTTGTTGGACGGTCGCTAGCATTCGCTAGAGGAAAGTCCGGGCAGTGTAGGATACGACAGCCGCTAACGGCGGCCGGGGGTAACCCTAGGGAAAGTGCCACAGAAACGAAACCGCCTCACTAGTGGACTTGCTTCTTAGGAAGTGATGTCCTGAGGTAAGGGTGAAAGGAGTGAGGTAAGAGCTCACAGCGACGTATGGTAACATGCGGAGGAGGTAAACCCTGTCGGCTGCAAGGAGGAACGTACACTAGAGTGATCCGCTCGTACGGTCCGATAACCGCTTGAGCGTTCCAGCAATGGTGTGCCTAGATAGATGATCGTTCTCGACAGAACCCGGCTTATAGACAAGCTGTACACCAAAAACCACCCAGTATCGGGTGGTTTTTGGTGTACTTGGTAGGGTTTAGCTACTTAGTGACTTCTTTAACGATCGCAGCAAAAGCTTTTGGATCGTTTACAGCTAGGTCTGCAAGAACCTTACGGTCAAGCTCGACCCCAGCGGTGCGAAGATTTGCGATGAAACGGCCATACGTTGTACCGTTTTCTCGAGCAGCCGCATTAATGCGGGTGATCCATAGGCCGCGAAGATCGCGTTTTTTGTTGCGGCGATCACGGTATGCGTATTGCAAAGCGCGTACAACTGCTTGCTTCGCAAGACGGAAGCTGCGTGTACGGTTGTGCTGCATGCCTTTAGCGGCTTTTAGTATCTTTTTGTGCTTGGCGTGTGCCGGGACACCTCGTTTTACGCGCATACTAGACTCCTAACGCTCGTTTAACGTTTTTTGCCATACTGCCGGTGACGGTTGCCGTAGTATTAATGTTGCGCTTGCGCGACTTGCTCTTCTTAGAGAGCATGTGGTTCCCGAACGCTCGGCGACGGGTAAGTTTGCCGGTACTGGTTAGCTTAATGCGCTTAGCAGTGCCCTTATGGGTCTTCATTTTTGGCATTTACTTGCTCCTTATTACGATGCTCAGGTTTCGACCTGCCATCACTGGTTTCTGCTCGAGTATTGCTTCGTCTTCGAGGTGGGCCATTACCTTGGTGATAAGATCATAACCAAGTTCACGGTGTGCCATCTCTCGTCCACGAAAGAAGATGAGAATTTTAACCTTGTGGCCTTCTGATAGGAAGCTGCGAATTTTTCGTAGCTTAATTTCGAGGTCATTTGCACCAATCTTCAGCCCAAAACGCATCTGCTTAAGCTCTACAGCTTTATTGCTGCGACGGTTTTTCTGTTGCTCTTTCATCTTCTGGTACTGGTATTTGCCCCAGTCGACGATTTTGGCAACAGGTGGGTCGGCGTTAGGCGAGATCTCTACGAGATCTACACCTGCTTCCTCGGCTGCCTTGAGCGCGTCTTGACGCGACATGATGCCAAGCTGTTCTCCACTTGTACCAATGACACGAAGTTCGCGTGCGCGAATTGCTTCGTTGATACGATTTGATGTGTTGATGCTACTCTCCTTCTTCTAGCGAGTTACTTAGATTTAGCAGTTACTCTTTTAGTATCTTAACAGATACGGGGATAATTATCAAGTAACCTTACGGTATTGTAAAGCTTCGGCAAGATGGGGGACTGAGATGTCTTTTTCGCCAGCAATATCGGCAATAGTACGAGCCACTTTTATGACTTTAAAATAACTGCGCGCACTTAGTTTCAATTTATCGGCAGCAGTGTCGAGAAATTGCTTGGCTGGTGGACTCAGCGGCGCAAAACGTTTTATTTCACTGTTGGTGAGTGAATTGTTGCTCTTTTTACTACTCCTATATCGCTTTGTCTGAATAGCTTTAGCGTTGTTTATATCAGCTAACGCTTTAACATGTTGTTTTCTAGTCGACAATTTTTCGTTTAATAATTCACGATGAGGAATACGCGAAACAGGGATTACCATGTCTATTCGGTCTAAGAGGGGTCCTGAAAGGCGTTTTTGATAAGCAAGAATATCTGTCATACTACAACCGCACTCTCGTTCAGGATCGCCGTAATACCCGCAGGGGCAGGGGTTCATGGTTGCAATAAGCATGAAGTCGGCAGGATACGTTATTTGGCTATTAGCTCGTGATACAGAAATAGTATGGTCTTCAAGTGGCTGGCGGAGTGATTCCAAGACACTTCGAGGGTACTCGGGGATTTCGTCAAGAAAGAGTACCCCTAAGTGGGCGAGACTTATTTCTCCAGGCTTTACTCGTGAACCGCCACCCACAAGCGCTACTTGGCTGGAAGTGTGGTGCGGGGACCTGAATGGTCGATCTGTAATGACATTGTTAACTCGTGAGCCGCTAAGACTGTGAATTTTAGTTACTTCAAGACGCTCTTCTGGGGTAAGGGGCGGCAAGAGACTGTTGAGAGTTTTTGCTAGCATTGTTTTGCCCGCCCCTGGAGTTCCGCTTAGCAGGATGTTATGGTGGCCAGCGGCGGCAATGACAAGGGCTCGTTTGGCTTGCTCTTGGCCGTATATATCATCGAGATAGTCTGTCGAGTGTTTGCTCGTTTTATCGGTATCTTTTTGCAGTGGTCCTTTTGGTGGTATTTGTACTTCTTTTTTGAGATGAAGGTAGAGTGATTTCAGATCCTTTATGCCGTACACGGTGATATCTTGCACAAGCGTGGCTTGTGCTGCGTTTGCTTCTGGAAGGTATACTTGGGCGTATCCCGCATTCTTTGCCGTCTCTGCAATCGTGACGGCGCCTGTGATAGGTCGGATTGATCCATCGAGCGCTAGCTCGCCAGCAAATACCGCATCTTTGATTTCCTCTTGCTTTAATTGGCCGCTAGAGGCTAGTAGGGAGAGCGCAATAGGTAAATCGTAGTGTGTGCCGTCTTTGGGTAGTTCTGCGGGCGCTAGGTTGATTGTGATGCGTTTAGTGGGATATTCAAGTAGGGAATTGGATATGGCGCTTCTGACGCGTTCTTTTGATTCGTCGATTGCTTTATTGCCAAGCCCAACAATAGATAGGCTGGGTAAGCCTTTTGTTGTGTCGCTTTCGACTTCGATGATATGGCCATCTACGCCAATAGGGGCCACTGATAAAACTTTACATACACTTCCCATACGTACGTCAGTTAAGCATAAAGGGTATGCACTGTAAATATGATTGCAATATGCTATAATATAAATTACACATTTGGGGCTGATATAGCTTTCGACGTGAGGATTTTAATATATTATTCTGCGTATCGACCACTGACGTAATCAGTATTTTTAACTGCAAACACATTTGCACAGCGTGTGAAGAGCTTTTTCGCTCCTTCATTCGCGCCAGCTTTGGTCTAAGTCCCAAAGCCACACCATGCAGCTAACCTACGAGCTGTAAAGTGTGTTATATCCTGTAGGAGCGGTACGGATTGCTGCTGCAACGATTCTGTACTTTAATTTTTTGCGGCCCGCCAACGAGTTATCTTTGTTCTGTTCTTTAGATTTTGCGGCGGTTAGCACCTGAACGGTACTATGTGCGTAGACGAATAATAGATTACCTTTCGGACCCGGGGGCAGTACCCGGCAGCTCCACCAAATTGTGTGCATATGACCCGCTTGAAGCGGGTTGTTTTGTTATTTTAGGGGAGCGTGATTAATAAAAAACAAGCACCTGCGAGTAGTGCTTGTTTTTATTGTGGAGTTTTTCAATGTTTTTTATTTTTGGTTCCTTGTACAACTTTTTTGCTCAGGAACTACCCCTATAATAGGACGTAAAACCGCTAATGTCAATAACATTTGCAGACATTTTTTTAGTAAAAAATACTACGAATGGCAAGCATTTTGAGCTTCAAGGGGCGGTATTTTGTGGCTAGTGTTGGTTTGATCAGACGGTGCGCTATGGGCGGGGCATCGCCGGTGGATAGCAAAACATGAACCTATCTCTGGGCTGGATATTAGGACTATATTTCTTCTCATTATGGTAACTTAGAGCGAAGCATTAATGGGTATCTACATATGAAAATAGAGTACGCGAGGATCGGCTGTATTGCTTCTAGCCTGTTTGATGGTTTGGGCTATTTGAAAAAGTAATTATTTAATTTGTGTATGGAGACTACGAACTATTTCAATTTCAGCAATTTACAATCAGTGTACATTGCACGACGTTTTTTTGTCCTGGAATACTGATTTTGTTTGTCCTTGGTTCATGTAGTTGTATGAGCCTGGCTATGTAGATTGTAGCTAGAATAGCTTGTTATACTTTGCCGTGAGTTTGTAAACGGGAATGAGGTTTTTCGCTATTTGTTAGCATATAATTCCTACAACGAGTGAAATGGCTAATTGTATATACAATATTAACAACGTTTCCCTTTTATCAACAGTCAATGTTTAACACCTACGGAAGTACTTAAAATGCTTTGTTGATGAATAAAAAACATCGACAATAAACGTAAGCAGTATTGACGACTGTGCCTACCCGTGCTAGTATTAGGTTAAGCTTTTAGTCAACACAAAACACAAAAAGCCACCACAAAAAACCTTAACAATTCAACAATACTGACGGTCCGCACTACAAAACATATAGTTTGCAGACGGATAATAGGCATCGGCACCGGTACAAGATTTATAGTCTTGCAAAAGGCTACGCACCTTATACTAGTACCAATATGTGGCGCTGCCTATGCTCCGCCGATTGAGCCTAAAGTACTCGTACAGAAGATTCTCGGTGTTGTAGCGCGCGGAAGAAGTACCTCACGCTTGGTTAATCCTTGTGACCCTGGAGGGGAGTTGCGAAGAGACTACCAAGCGTGAAGCGGAACCTATCGCAAGGACCCATGCTCGCGTAACGCGAGCGGTCAGTAGCCATTCTAGCGACAGAGTGGGCGACCCTAATAGTTGTTTATGCAGGTGTTTCGTTTTTACGCTCGTCGCTAGGGCTCCAAATCTCTTTTCAATGGTATAGTAGAGGTATGCTTGGGAAAGTATTAGCACTATCCACATTATGCGCATTCGTTGTTTTGTCTGCGCTTTTTCAGTCGACGTCTCCGCCGTCTATTCACCCACTTGGGATACTATTTGTTTTTCTTCTTATTTACGTGTTAGTACTTGGAGTACTAACTTTTTTGCTTTACGGCATTATTTTGCTTATTTCTAGAGTGCGTAAAAAAGCCGACGTGTATATATCGTTTCGTCGAACTTACCTCTTTGCTTCTGTGCTTGCCTTAGGACCAATCATGGTGATAGGTATGTCTTCTATTGGTAGGATGGGGATCTATGAGTTTTTACTGATTACGGCATTTGAAGCAGTAGCCTGCTTCTATGTTGCAAGGCAGCGGTAACGCTATTTATTTTGAAATGGCTATGCTATAATTTACAGATATGGAACCGAGGCAAGAGGGAATACCGGGGGGAGTAGAAAGAGCGCCAGTCCCATCTGGCGAGCGGACCTCTGTGCCTCAAATCGAGCGCCTTCCTAAAAGCGCAGAAATATATCAAGATAAAAAGCAGGAAGTGGATGCGGCTCAAGCTGAAGTAGCGCAAATCGCAATGCCTGCCCTGCCAGCGCCTGTCCTTACTACTAGTCAGCCTATTTCATCAGCGGTATCTGACGACTCCCCAATTGTTGCGAACGACGACGATCTTATTGAAAAGGAGTGGGTGGATAAGGCAAAGAAGATTCTATCTGAGACACGCGAAGATCCATATAAACGCGAGCAGGAAATCAGTAAACTCCAGATTGAATATATTCGTCGCCGTTATGGGCGTCAGATAGGTGAGTCGGGTGATTAATTAGATGGGCGGGGCAGGAGTTTTTGTAACACTTTTCATTGTTACTATCGTTGTACTGACCGGTACTACGGTTGCTTTTTTAATCTATCGTAGGACGCTTCGTGAAGCTAAGAATTACGAGCGTGGACTTAAGATGGTGCCGATTCTGATTCATCTTCCTCCAGCAAGTGAAGACATTGCTGGTGAGAATAGAGATAAGCGCGACTTAACCGAAGAAGTTCTCTCACAGGCGCAGGTGATGTATAACATTATTGCAAGCACTGCCACCAAAGGTTTCAAAAGTAAGATTTATGGTCAGCGTCATTTGTCGTTTGAAATTGTTGCGCGTGATGGTCTTGTCTACTACTACGCAGTTGTTCCAACCGTACTAACTGATGTTGTGAAGCAAGCGGTTGCTGCTGCATATCCGTCTGCTCGACTTGAAGAGGTTGCTGAGCATACGGTGTTTAGCAAGGTTGGTAAGTTGAGCGGGACGATTGGTGGTGAGTTCACGCTCAAGAAGAGGTTCTCGTATCCGATCGCTACATATATGGAGTCTAAGCGAGATGCTTCGCGTGCATTGCTTAATGCTATTTCTGCAGCTGGCCGCGAGGATGGCGTGGGGCTTCAAGTACTTATTCGACCAGCAAACGAAGGCTGGTCGAGATCTTCTATATCTTTAGCTGATAAGATTATCAAGGAGAAAGGAATCAAAAAAGGCGGATTATCTGGTTCGTTTGCAGTTAAGGACGTAGCAACTGCGCTTTGGAAACCGCCAGAGACCGATAGCAAGAAGGAAGCTGATGAAAAGCATCAACTCAATTCTGTAGAGCAGTCAGTCGTTGATGCAATCCAAGAAAAGACGCGCTACCCTGGGTATGAAGTTTTGATTCGTGTTGTTGTATCTTCAAACACTGCGGCGCAATCCCAGACGTTACTGAAGAATATTGTTGCAGCGTTCGCTCTGTTTGATTCACCATCATTTAACGGCTTTAAATTTAATCTTTCTAGAAATCTTGAAGAATTAACATCTGCATATATATTACGTTTCTTCCCGCAGCAGGTAACTCAGAATATTCTGAATACTGTAGAACTTGCCACATTATTTCACCTGCCTGATCAGAATAGTATTCCAACGGCACAGGTGCAGCGCCAAATGAATAAACAGGTTGACGGTCCAACTCAAATTATGGAAGAAGGCTTGTTACTCGGGTACAACGAATTCCGTGGTGTGCGTAAGCCAATCCGATTGAGTGCGAAAGATCGACGACGACATCTCCATATTATTGGGCAGACTGGTGTTGGTAAGTCTGTATTGCAGGAAAACCTTGCCTATCAAGATATGATGGATGGTCGCGGGTTTGCATTCGTTGATCCTCATGGAGATTCTGTTGAGGCGTTGCTTTCAAAAGTTCCAAAAGAGCGTGTTGAGGATGTCGTATATTTCAACCCTAGCGATATGGATAATCCAATTGGTCTTAATATGTTTGAATTCGATACTCCTGATCAAAAGGACTTTCTTGTACAAGAGGCGATTAGCATGTTGTATGGCCTGTATGACCCTGGGCATACAGGTATTGTGGGTCCGCGTTTAGAGCATATCTTCCGCAACTGTGCACTATTATTAATGAGTGATCCAAATGGCGGCACATTCATTGATATCCCAAAACTCTTAATTGACGAAGAGTTCATGAAGAGTAAGCTGAAATATGTTACTGACCAGCAGGTGCTTGATTTCTGGACTAAGGAGTTTCCAGCTTCGCAAAAATCGAGCGAGGCAGGCGAGGTTATCTCGTGGGTTGTTTCTAAGTTCGGCCCATTTATTAGTAATGATGCAATGCGTAATATTATTGGCCAGCAGAAGAGTGGATTTAATTTTTCAGATATTATGAATAATAATAAGATTCTCCTTGTCAATCTCTCAAAAGGTAAAATGGGTGATCTCAATTCGAAGTTACTTGGTATCATTTTTGTCATGAAATTTCAGGCGGCGGCAATGGCTCGCGCAAATATGCCCGAAGAAGACCGTAAAGACTTTACTATGTATGTGGATGAGTTCCAGAACTTTGCCACAGATAGCTTTGAAACAATTCTCTCTGAGGCGCGTAAGTATCGTTTGAGTTTAGTACTAGGGAACCAGTTTATGACACAGCTCAAGGAGGACCTGCGGGAGGCGATCATTGGTAACGTTGGTACAACTATCACCGGTCGTATTGGTATTACTGATGCAGAGATCATGGTGAAGCGGTATACTCCGGTATTTGACGCGGAAGATCTTACAAAACTTCCCAATTATGAGTCTGTAGTTGTTGCACAGATTGAGGGTGTGCCATCGGCGCCATTTAGTATGAGCTGGATACCACCGATGGGGCAGGCGAATCAACAGCTAAGTGACGCGCTAAAACGCCTATCGGCAGCTAAATATGGCCACCCACGCGGTCAAGTTGAGCAAGAGATATTCAAGCGTCTTAGCGTCAAGAAAGAGGCTGTAAAAGGCTCTCAAGGTGCTATAGGAACGTCTGCAGGACCTGCATCGGGCTCATCATTCCTTGATGAGTGGCTAGCGAAGCGTAAGCAGCTTACGCAAAATCCGATAGCGCCTGCAGTAACCCCTCCGAGTACCCCTCAGCCTCCTATAAGTAAGCCTCTTCAGTCTCAACACGCTACAACCTTATCGTCCATAGCTTCTTCACTACCACAGCAGTCGTCAGTTGGTGTGGGGGTTCCTTCGCCAAGTTCTATACAGCAGGTACCGCAATCATCAACTGCACCAGTTGCGCGAGTATTATCAGATACTTCTCAATCGACGAGGAATACCTCAGAAGAGATGTCCACTGCATTACAGACACCAAAACTTCCCTCAGAACACTTAAGCGTACGAGACCAAGAAGATGAGGGTGATGAAGTTTCTATAAAACTTCATTAGAGATAGTTCTATTGGGTTTTACCACTGACGAGGACTCTGAAGTAATCAAAGATTAGGCCGAGGACCCAGCCTAGAATAAACGAGGCAATTGTTTCGGTGCCAGAAAGAGGGTAGCCGTTATAACGAGCAATAAGGTACACAACAAGCGTGAATACAAATGCGAATATAGAGCCTGAGAGAATGGCATTCGGGCGTGCTACAGTGCCGCCGACGGTGTCACTGACTTTCTCGATGGTCTTGTTGTGGATGACCTTACTGAATGTGCGACTAGGTCCCGACATCTGGGATCGGACTTCTTCCATTGTGTTGTCGAAGCTATGATCGCGCTCTTTTTTGGTAAGTGGTCCGCGACGCTCTGCGGGGGATTGTTCACGCTTTGCATCATGCTTTTTCTCAACGCTTGCAGCTTGCTCAAGTGCTTCTTTATGGGCGTCTTCGAGCGTTTCGTGGGATCTTTTCTCTACACTGCGCTCGAGGTTTTCTTTAATTCTTTCACTTTGTTCGTTACCCAATGCCTCGAGATTTTTGTCGTCGAATGCTTCATGGCTATTGAACTGATCTTTTTCTTGGTTGCTCATTTTATGTCCACCCTTGTACCTATATTGTGCCTGCGTTTAAGTCGCGGCGGATTAATCGAATCTCTTTCTTGACCTGACGTGAGCGTGCGTAGAAATAAACTACCACTGCAAAGATAATACCAGCAAATATCATGTTTTCTCTTGGACCAGTGTGTGGAAGCTGACCAACAGTTTGCTCGACGATTTGCTTTTCGGGAGGGCAGTCGACGTTGATACTTGTGTTATTCCCGAATGTGTTATCGAGACGACAGTCGAATGAGGTACGGTCGCTGACGCCCGTTCCCATTGCGGGGATAGTGTCGGCAAGCTTTACCGTGAAGATTCTTGTTTGCTTGTCACCAGGCTTCAGTGTTATTTGCGGCCAGGTGAGTGTTTTCGAGGTGGTGTCGAATGAGGCGCCGCCTTGATCAATAACCGTTGCATAGTCGTATATGTCAGCCAGATCATCCATTGGTGTAACTGTTGTTGATGCTTTACCATTGTTCGTTAGGTTGAGTGTGTAAACGATCCTGTCGCCTGCTCGAGCGGTTGTTTTTGTTGCATCAACATTACCTTGGGTGATATTCGCTGCGCTCTTCGTGTTAATAAGCTGCGCGCTACACTTCTCATCTTTAATCCAGAGTGTTGAATCGCCGGGGCAAGGTTGGCATTCTGGGCTAGAAGCAAGAATCTTTGGGTTGAACTCACATATCTTTGGCGCAGGGATCGTAAAGGTTTTTACGCAGTCCTGTGAGGTTTTGTCGCCAAGCGATGTTTTAACAGTGAGCTCCACTGTATAGGTGCCTTGTGTGGTCTGTTTGGTATATGCAGTATTAGCGAGTGCACCACCCGCAGGGTTAGTGATAGTATCTATGATCTTGCCATCTTTTTTGATGACGTACGTATAGCTTGTTATGGTTGCGCCATAGGCGAGTGTACTTGCTCCGTTAAGCTCATAATTGTCTGTAAGCTTAGTTATTTTAAGCATGCTACATGCAGCGACCGCATCATGTTTACAGTCTGGGCTAGAGGCAGGAAGGTCTGTTTTTCCGGCAACGGTACATTTTGGTGGTGGCGTACAGTTAGGATATGTGCCGATAGTTCCAGTGGGGCACTTTGGTGCTGGCGGGTTGGTTTTAAGAAGTAGATTACCGCATACCTTCATAAGAGCAAACCATTGACCTGTGCTAGATTTCCCGACAAATGCCTCATATGTTGAGCCGTACTTCTTAGCGTAAGGGAGAGTATCCCATAGCCATAGTGGGTGGTAGTGAAATGTTCTTTGGCCACCGCTTGAGGTGCGAATGGTGTAGGTTCTATCCCCTTGTGCGGCGCTAAATTGTGAAGCAAGGCTCCAAGATAGCGGGATGTCCTTCGAGTTTACTGTTGTCGACTGAGCGCTTGCGATATTTTGGCGAGTAATACCGATTTCGGCGAAGAGGTCTTTAATGTTGTTAGTGTTTTGATCATAGTTTTTAAGGTAGTCACCGATTGACTTTACACCACCTGGGATAAAGTTAGACGGGCTTGAGGCGTTTGCTGCCTCTGGTGGCGAGAATACGGCAAATGACTGCACGACGAGCGCCAATACAGTGAAAATAAGACCAATTCGACGAGTGGCCTCTTCTTTACGCAGCCGTTTAGCGTAGAATCCGATTTGCCCAACAAGTGCTGGGCTAAAGGCTAGGTTTGATACAAGTTTTCTGAACATAGTACTACCTTAGGTTTGTTTTTGTTATTACGTTTAGATTACCTCTTATAGAAAAGTTTAGCATAAGAAATATGTTCAGTACAATAGCTTGAATGAACAATTTTTTTTGTGGTACAATATGTCTAATGTAATAACATCTGAAATGACCGAAGTGAGGGGATGATGGCTAAACAAAAAGACGATGGGTCTTATGATGGCTCGCAGATTCAAGTCCTTGAAGGACTAGAGCCGGTACGTAAGCGCCCGGGTATGTATATTGGTAGCACGGGCTACGATGGAGTGCATCACTTAATTAAAGAGATTGCTGATAATTCTATTGACGAAGCAATCGCTGGCTATGCTTCGCGTGTAGATGTGCGTATCTTAGAAGACGGTGGTATTACTATTGTCGATGACGGTCGTGGTATTCCTGTTGATAAACATGCCAAGACCGGTCTCAGCACGCTTGAGACGGTTCTTACTGTTCTTCACGCGGGTGGTAAGTTTGGCGGTGGTGGCTATAAGGTTTCATCTGGTTTGCATGGTGTGGGTTCAAGTGTTGTGAATGCTCTTTCGACCACGATGATTGCAGAGGTCGTTCAAAAGGGTGAACTGTATCGTATTGAATTCGCACAAGGCGCAACAACGATGCCTCTTAAGAAAATGGGCAAGACTGATCGTCCAACAGGCACAACGATCACTTTCTATCCTGATCCTACTATTTTCAAAGAAACCGTTACTTTTGACTACAAATGGGTGGTAAACTACCTGCGTCATCAGGCATATCTCACAAAGGGCGTGTATACGACGGTGTATGATGAGCGCACTAAAGAGCGTCAAGCATTTTACTTCGAAGGTGGTATTAAGAGTTACGTTAAAAATCTTAACGTAGGTAAAGAAGTTGTCAGTGATGATATTTTCTATGTCGAAAAACAAGTAGATGATTCAATGGTCGAAGTGGCGGTGCAGTATAATGATAGCTACATAGAGACGGTGAAGCCGTTTGCTAATAACGTGCTAACCCCCGATGGTGGTACTCATCTTGTTGGATTTCGCGCGGCACTTACGCGCGTTATTAACGAATATGCACGAAAGAACTCACTCCTGAAGGAGAAAGAGGACAACCTTTCGGGTGATGATATCCGGGAAGGCTTGACCGCTGTCATCTTAGTGAAGTTGCCGGATCCACAGTTTGAAGGCCAGACTAAGAATAAGCTTGGCAACCCTGAGGTCCGTCGCTATGTTGAGCAGGTGATGAACGAATATTTCGCATATTATCTTGAGGAAAACCCTGAAGTTGCGAAAAAGATTGTTGGTAAGGCCCTCCTGGCGGCTCGTGCTCGTAAGGCGGCTCGCGCCGCGCGGGATAACGTACTGCGTAAGGGCGCACTTGATGGCATGGGACTTCCCGGTAAGCTGTGGGATTGTTCGTCTAAGAGCCCAGACAACAGTGAAATCTATATTGTTGAGGGTAACTCTGCTGCAGGATCGGCGAAAGAGGGTCGTGATAGTAAGACGCAGGCAATTTTGCCACTTCGTGGTAAGGTGCTCAACACCGAACGTGCCCGGCTTGATAAGATGTTTGCCAATAAGGAAATTGTTGCGATGATTCAGGCATTTGGCGTTGGTATTGGTGATTCCTTTGACGTTAACGGCCTTCGTTACCATAAGATTATTATTATGACCGATGCCGATGTTGATGGAAGCCATATTGCAACGTTATTACTTACATTTTTCTATCGCTACATGAAAGAAATAGTTGAAGGCGGCTATGTCTATTTGGCTAAGCCTCCGCTATTTAGTATCAACAAGGGCCAGAAGAAGCAATATGTGTATGATGAACTTTCATTGGATACTGCGATAGATGGTCTTATTGCTGATAAAGAAGCGCGTGGCGTCACTATTGATAATGACGATGATCGTTTTAAGCAGGCGGGTGTGACGGTTTCGCGCTTTAAGGGACTTGGTGAAATGGACGCTGACCAGCTATGGGAAACGACCATGAACCCTGAGAACCGTGTTCTTATTAAGGTAAATGTTGAGGATGCTGAGCGTGCGGATGCAGTGTTTACGAAATTGATGGGCGATGACGTGGTTCTTCGAAAGAACTTCATCCAATCTGAGGCAAAGAATGCAAAGCTAGAGGAACTAGATATTTAGGGGTTTATGATGGACGACGACAAGACGACAAATATACCAATGGACGATGATGTATCACTTGAGAATGATACTAACATTAATGCGACTCCAGCAGAGACGCCAGGTATCGAGCATCGAACGCTTGAGAAGGTGATGGAAGATAGTTTCTTCCGTTATTCTATGAGTGTAATTATCGACCGTGCGCTGCCAGATGTACGTGATGGATTGAAACCAGTGCATCGTCGAATTTTGTATTCGATGAATGTTAACAATAACCGCTCAACAGCAAAATTTGTTAAGAGTGCGTTGATTGTCGGTGATGTAATGGGTAAGTACCACCCTCATGGTGACTCGGCAATTTACAACTCAATGGTCCGTCTTGCTCAGCCGTGGTCGCTTCGTTACCCGCTTATTCAAGGGCAGGGGAACTTTGGTTCTATGGACGGAGATGAGGCTGCTGCAATGCGTTACACAGAGGCGCGTATGGCTAAACTCGCAGATGAGATGTTGGTTGATATCGAAAAAGAGACGATTGATTTTCGTGATAACTACGATGGATCACGCCAAGAGCCAGTTGTATTGCCCGCTAAAGTACCAAACCTGCTTCTCAACGGGCAAATCGGTATTGCGGTTGGTATGGCAACAAATATTCCATCCCATAATTTGGGTGAACTGGTCGATGCAACTATTGAATTAATAGACAACAGTGATGCAACAACTGATGATTTGTTGCGACATGTTAAAGGGCCTGATTTTCCAACTGGGGCGATCGTGTACGGTGGCGCGCCCATGAAACAAGCGTACCAGACTGGACGTGGAAGTGTAACGATGCGCGCTGTTGCTGATGTCGTAGAGGCAGCTAAAGGTCGACGCCAGATTGTCGTGACTGAAATTCCATATGGTGTTAATAAAGCGTCTCTCGTAGAAAAGATTGCTGAGCTGGTTAAGGATAAGAAACTGGTTGGTATTAGTGATTTGCGTGATGAGACGGCTCGCGGTAAGGTTCGTGTTGTGGTTGAGCTAAAGAAGGATGCATATCCTAAAAAGCTACTAAATCAGCTCTTTAAGTTGACGCCACTACAAACTACATTCAACTTCAATATGTTGGCACTTATTGATGGCGTGCAGCCACGTGTCCTGGGCCTAAAAGAAATGCTGCATGAATTTATAAAGCATCGTCAGAGTGTTGTACGTCGACGTACTATTTTTGAGCTGCGTAAAGCAAAAGAACGTGCGCATATCTTGGAGGGCTACAAGATCGCTCTTGATCATATCGATGAAGTGATTAAGACGATTCGTGCAAGCAAGACACAAGATGTAGCTGAAAAAGCTTTGATAGAAAAATTCTCTCTTAGTGAAATTCAAGCGAAGGCTATTCTTGCTATGCAGCTGCGTCGTCTTACTGGACTTGAGCGTGAAGCTATCGAAAATGAGCTTAATGAGCTTATTAAGCTCATCGCTAGACTAGAGGCAATTCTGGCCGATGAGAATGAAATTCTAAAGATCATCAAGGCTGAATTGCTTGAGATGAAAGAAAAATACGGTGATGAACGCCGTACAAAGATTATCAATCACGAGCTCGGTAAATTTAGTGATGAAGAGCTTATTCCGGATGAGGATACGGTAGTTCTTTTAACGACTGAGAATTACATTAAGCGAACGCTTGTCGGCGAATACAGACGCCAGAACAGGGGCGGCAAAGGCAAGCGAGGCATGACGACGAAGGAAGAAGATGTCATTGCGCAGCTTGTTTCTGCAAGCACTCACGATTGGCTACTATTCTTTACTAACAAGGGTCGAGTATTTCGTTTGAAGGCGTATGAAGTCCCTGCTGCAAGTCTTGCGGCAAAAGGTGTTGCTGCAGTTAACTTGCTGCAGTTGCAGCCAGAGGAGAAGATCACTTCTATTATTAATCATGCGAAGGATGCAGGAAATGAAGGATATCTTTTTATGGCGACTACAAAGGGTACGGTGAAAAAGACGCCTTTGGAGGATTATGCAAATATTCGCACGAACGGTTTGATTACTATCAAGCTTGATGAGGGTGATGAACTGCGTTGGATTAAGCAAACAACAGGGAAGAATGATGTGATTATATCAACATCAGCAGGCCAAGCGGTGCGGTTTAACGAGCTGGAATGCCGCCCGATGGGCCGTGCAGCTCGTGGCGTGCGTGGTGTGCGCTTACGCCCTGATGACAATGTTGTCGGTATGGATATTGTGTGCGCTGACGATCAGGCGCTCCTTGTGATTAGTAGTCAAGGTTACGGTAAGATTACGAAGGTTGCAAACTTCCCAAGCCACAAGCGTGGTGGTGTGGGCATTAAAGCGGCAGTGGTTACCTCAAAGACAGGTCCTATTATCACCGTTCAAACACTTGAGGAGGACGCTAACGAAGCGTTATTAATTAGCAAAAATGGCCAGACAATCCGCGTGGCGTTGAAGGATATTCCAACACTTGGTCGTACCACCCAGGGTGTTCGTATTATGCGCATGAGTGAGGGAGACGCGGTTTCTTCTATCGGTATCATGCAAGAAACAAAAGAAGACGAAGCAGCAGATGATGCTGTAGAGGGAAAAACGGAGTAGATAAATGAAGATCTCAGCATACTTAATTGCATTGGTAGCGGCATGGCTTATCGCTCATATCATTAAGTATGCCGTGGCAATGGCTAAGGGCAAGCAGGTTGATTTTACTCACCAGCTATTCATCTCTGGTGGTATGCCAAGCTCACATGCGGCAACTTCTGTCGCTGTTTGGACTGTTATTCTATGTAAAGATGGGATAAATTCAGGTCTTTTTGGACTCGCTACACTCTTTACTTTAATCGTCTGCTATGATGCTGTAAAGGTGCGTCGATCAGTTGGTGAGCAGGGCGTTGCGATCCAGAAGATTATAGAGGTGGAGAAGCTTACGGTTGCGGTGCCTCGTGCTGCTAAGGGCCATACCCCTCTAGAGATTCTTGCTGGTAGTGTATTGGGTGCCCTTATCGGACTAGTTGTCATTATTGCTACAAATTAGATATGAAAAGGTGTTGACTTACCAGAAGTTGTTCTATACAATAGCCAACAGTCAATTGCGAGGTACAGAGCAGAACAGCCTGAACAAGAGAGCAGTTTGATGTTTATGCAGTTTAACAATTTGGTTGTGCAATTATCATCGTCAGTCTATTTTGAGTAGACGTTTCTAGGAGACTAGAAACACTTTATGGAAAAAAGTACTATCACTTCAGTGATGTAGTTAAACCATATTTTTTATGGAGAGTTTGATCCTGGCTCAGGATGAACGCTGGCGGCGTGCCTAACACATGCAAGTCGAACGGTAGCAGGCCTAGTTTACTAGGTGCTGACGAGTGGCGGACGGCTGAGTAACGCGTGGGAATGTGCCCTAAAGTGAGGGATAACGCACCGAAAGGTGTGCTAATACCGCATATGGTCTTCGGATTAAAGAATTTATTCGCTTTAGGAGCAGCCCGCGTCGGATTAGGTAGTTGGTGAGGTAAAGGCTCACCAAGCCCACGATCCGTAGCTGGTCTGAGAGGATGACCAGCCAGACTGGAACTGAGACACGGTCCAGACTCCTACGGGAGGCAGCAGTGAGGAATCTTCCACAATG
>Ga0068857_100000357_pt1 | contig 31870 bp, 32 predicted proteins | sample KBSCornC72_FD_66591 | JGI IMG/M metagenome (GOLD analysis project Ga0068857, IMG submission 66591) | Corn rhizosphere microbial communities from Kellogg Biological Station, Michigan, USA - KBS Corn C7-2 | ecosystem: Host-associated > Plants > Roots > Rhizosphere > Soil ...
CAACCGCACGGGCACCAGCTAATGCATGCTCATCTGCTACCCCATGATACTGCAGCGATTGACTATCGATGCCAAAGCCGGGTGCTTGGGTGTCGTCAACCTTAATGTATGCATCTGGCAAAATGCTGCCGGTATTACGTGCACCAATACCGAGTAGGGAATCAAGGTTATCGTTAGGGCGCATTGCAATGAAATTGCCCCCGTCACTCACCCAGGTACTGACAAAACCAATTTGGTCACTCGTTAATGGCGCGCCATCGGCCAAAATTACCGTGCGATACGGGGCGAGAACCGAAGCGGCTGTGAGATTACCTGTATCAGTTGCGGCACAAGCTACACCTTTAGTCTCTAAGATTGCACTGCAGTAGTCATCCGAAAAGTGGTTGTTCGGATCTGTTAGGACTAATACTGAGCCATCCCCCCGTACACCACTGCGTGGGGTTGGCTGGGAGGGGATAGTTGGTGCGACGTAGCTTGTCGTAAAATCAACATCGACGCCGTAGTCAGTACCTGCTGTACCGTTTATTGGCACTACAGGGGTAATACCATACGAATATACGCCATTACCGCCAGGCGTGCTACTGCCAGGTAACGTTACGAGCGGTGCATGAGTAACACTATTAGCTAAGCCGCCACTAGTGTAAGAATAGTGTCCTTGCGGCGCGTAGTAACTAGCAATATAAGTTGTATTTGCGGCAATTGGCACCATACTACTAAAGCTAACATCCTGCCAGCCACTAGCTGTTTCATCTGTAAATGTAGCCTGTGCGAGTAAAGTGTGCTTGGCAGTCCACAAACTTCCCACGTGCGTACCCCCATTGCCGCTTCCTTTATAGAAACGGATGCCAGAAATGTAACCGCTGGTTTGGCTCTGGAACTGTACGCCCAATGAAACGGCGTGAGAATCGCTCGCTGCATCGTTCGCTGGCATATAACCAGCGTCATGGATGGTTATGGTAGTCGGTGGCGGCGGCGGAGTCACTGCTCCACCAGGTGTAAAGAGCACATCAACCCAGTAATTACTACTCCCGTAGCTGTTCGTTGGAAAGGCGCCACTCGCTGAAGGCGTATACATATAGACACCATTACCGCCAACAGTCGCCGAAGACGGCGCAATTAAATCACCACTCGCGCTGGTATATGTTGTACTCAAGCTACCCGGATCTGACGAGTTTACGTTATCGTAAGAGTACTCTCCCACTGGTGCGTAGTATGATACGACATACGTCGTACCAGCTGTTAACTGCACCGCACTAGAAAAATGAGCGCTCTGCCAACCGCTGGCAGTTTCGTCTGTAAATGTAACAGATGCTAACTGGCTACCTGTTGCCGACCATAGGTGACCAATATGCGTACCGATGTTAGCAGTATCTTTATAAAAACGTACACCCGTAGCTGTGCCGCTTACTTGCGGTGTAAATTTGACGCCTAGCTCCACCGCGTTACTGTCCCCAGAGCTACTATGTGCCGGTATGGCCGTTGATGGCCAGATCGATTCAACAGTCTCTGCCGCACTTTGCTTTATCGTTGACACCTTTGCGCTCGAAAAATTCTGATGTAGAAAAGGGGCTGCTGTACTAATCAGCAGACCCGTCGTCGCCACTACAATATACGTAAGACGCCGCCTATGGCGTCGCCAATCATAATATTTACTCATGCTCCTCCTAATTTCACGTAACTTATTGTTAACATTCAGTTAACGATTATCAGCTAAATCCCATTAGGTTGCAAGTTAACTATTTTTTAATAATGTGGATATCTCTGCCGACGTCCAATTGACAGAGGCGCATGGTAATCGTACCCTGTTAAGTAGAGACGTTCGACTTACTGGCGTCCTTTTTTCGGGTTAAATCGGCCGCTACCATCCTCAGCAACTCCAGCGCAGACCCTACGCGAAAAGAGACATGGAATGATGAATCCATACGAACAGCTCGCCAGATTGATGCGAATCAAGGCGATGCTGCAAGCAGAGATCACGCAGGGATGCTCAAAAGCGGCGGTCGTCGAGGGCAGGTTGTGTAAAGGTTCGACAATCGTAATGAGGTCAGAGGAGACAGGCCTCCTGTACCGCATGACCATCAGCGCCGGTCGGCCAACATCGTACATCTGCATCGCTAAGGCTGGAGGCAGAGAGTACATGGTGAGTTTACGACCAAACGGTGACAGTAATGCGCCCTGGTCTATCGTACCCGGATGGGACCTCTAGGCGATAAAGCCTCAAAGGGCTGATTGCGCGGCCGCCGACAGTAGGGCAGACGTCTCTCGCCCGGTCCGCCAATAAAAAGGCGTGACCGGGTCTACTGTCTGCTTTTACAAACACCGCTCTGCCGTGGTGTTTTTTAAGCTCTTAAACCACCCTTGACAAAAAACGATACATATCATAAATTCCTATACTGGGTACGGTGACCTACCGTCCGACTCCATCTCAGGAAAGATGTTAATAAACGTATGTTTGCAGCCAGTCTGCTCAATCGCCGCTTCTTCACTCTGGCCAATACCCCCGATGATGACGATGAAGAAGCGCAGCAGCCGGCCGACAAGAAGTCGGGCAAAGGTAAAGGTAAGGACAATGACGACCGCCCAACCGGGGGCTGGAACGGAGCCAACGCGTAAGTAGCTCATCGGCCAACGTCAGCGTCGTGGAGCACCCACACTAGTCGCAGCAATATACTGCTCTGACTAGCCTCCCGTCCGGAAAACTTCGGGCGGGAGGCGTCAACCCTAGGAAATAAGTTTTAGCTCTACCTTACCGTTTCGACACACTCAGCAACTTTATCGGTGGTCGACACTGCCATATTGGACACGGGAATAAGTACGCAATGACCTTCCTCACTATAACTTCCGGCAAGGTTCGTGACGGCAATTTTTGGATACGTTCGAGCATCAATCACTTGTGCACATGCTACCTTAACGACCAACGATGTGCCTATAAGATCTCGCGGCGATAGATTAAAGCTTGTTGCAATATCCTTTTGGACATCCTGCGCTCCTATTTCGGCGGATACAGCATTCGATGGACGCCCTTCACTTGTGCATTGTGGCGACCCATGCATTGCTGATGTCGGGGCAGTGGGCAATGTCGACGACTCAACCCTCACTGATGCCGACTTTGAAGCTTGCGTGCATCCTTCTGTCGCAAGGCCACCAAGTGCCAAGATAGCACCCGCTGTTATATTGCCTAATTGTTCGAATTTTCGTCGCTCCATAAAACCTTCTAATTTATGCGTATAAGAAAAGTATAACATTTATGAATACACAATTTGTGAAAACCATGGCCAAAAGCCGCTGGCCGATTTCTCGAACCGAGGCTGGAATAGCCTTCAAGATTGACAACTAAAATAAGGGGGGCCGGATTATTACCTGATATTTACCATGGATCGATAAAATGGTATAATATAGCGCGGTCCAATCAACGCTCGGAGGGAGCAAAAACATGACCGAAGGTACGGCCGTGGTGTGGAAGCCTCAGATGGCCGCTATCCGCGACCAGATCGTGGAGGCACTGCGTACCAACGGCGGCGTCATCCACGACGAGAAGGGGAAAGTCGCCGGCCTGCTGCGCGAGTTGACCGGCATCCCGGACACTCAGACCAACAGGCAGAACTTGTCTCGCGTACTCGAACTCCTCACCAGGGAGGGAACGATCGTCCGCGATCGGAATGCCAAGAGGACGTTCAAGATCCGACTGGTGCAACCTCACCGCGAGGTCGCCGCGCCTACCACCGGCCAGAGCGACAACCTGTCAATTCTGGGTGCCGCCGCATCACCGTCCACGATCGACCAGCTCATCCGCGACTGCCAGCGCGTCTACGAAGGACTGCAGGACGCGGCGGACAAGGCAACCCGGTTCATGGACAACGGCTGTGTCGTGATAGATGCGATAGCCGTGCTGCAGGCGGCCGGTATCACCAATCGCACCAGGGCTGCGGCTATCAAGTACTACCTGCGCCGGCTCGGCCTGGCATGGGCGGTGGAGGCTGCCCGGGAACGCGACACGCGGCGCTGGTGGTGGTTCGTCGGCGATGCCGAGAAGAAGCCCTTCAGGGCTGAGAATCTGCGCGCCATGGCCACAAGCAGGACTACGTCCTACGAAGCACAGCGCATGGCGAAAACCGGTACGCCCTGGGCCAGCGATCCTATCGTGTGGCGGGTAGATCCCGTCACCGCGCTGGGCGACGCTGACATCTGCGACGAGCCGGCCGTCGCCGTCGCCGACGACACGCTGGAGGGTCTGATGACCACCGAGCAGCAAGAGCCGACCACGGCCCCAACGATTGACGACGACCCGTTCAAGCGGCTCGTCGAAGTCGCAGAGGAGCTGGAGCGCAAGAACGAAGAGCTCGTTGCCGCGAACGAGGAGCTTCGCAGTGCGGCAGCCGCCCAACAGTCCGCTCACGCGGATGAAGTCGCCACCCTGAGGGGTGTCATCAGTGTGCTGAAGGATCAGGTGGCTCGGGACGAGGAGATCCTCCCCCGTGCTCTCGGTCTGATTGCACGCTACGAAGGCTGACCCCTTCACCATCTTCCGCACCGGCCTCATCGCCGGTGCGGAAGATAGCACAACCTTTTGCTATTATTCGCCACGCTTTTGCTTGGCTTTTTTATTTCCAGAAAACATGAAGAATAATATAATATAGTCAAATAATTATCTTTATGATAAAGTTATTCTATTATGGCTCACGGTACGTCAGAAGAACAGCAAGAATCATTAATAGAGCTTATTGCTACTATTCGTGAAGAAATGCGTCTTGCCGTGGAGTGGAACAACACCGCAACAGCGTATACAGGTCTTTATCCTACGGATGCAACTATTTTATTTTTTCTCTACGAACATCATGCTGCCACAGCGAACGAAGTAAGCAAGATCGCCAACCTCACAACAGGCGCAACGACTGCGGCACTCATTCGGCTTGAAAAGGGCGGATTTATTAGTAGGGCGCGTGACCCTAGCGACAAACGCCGTGTTATCATTCGCGTAACGCAGTTGCCAAAGCAATTTCAGGCCATTCGCAAAATCTCTGAGACTGAACTGCAAAACAGTCTGGCGGACACTATCAATACAACGATTCACGATATTATTACGCACCGTCGGCTTGTTAATACCATGCTCGGCCGCATCATTAACGAGCTGAAAATAGAATCAAATAAAGGAGAAATACGATGAATAACGCAGCAACAAATATCCAAATTATCAAAGACTGGCTTGACGCACACAACCGGGACGACATCGACGGTCAGCCCGCATTTTGGGATGAAAATGCCGAAATGACTATTACACCAACAGGCAAGGTCTATCGGGGCACCGATGAACTGCGCGCTGCCGCAGTTATGGCGGTAAAATCCCATGGCCGCAAAACGCTGACGCACGTTTTCGCCGATGACGACTGGGTATGCGCCGAGTATACGGCGACATCGAATGTACAAGGCCCAATGGACGCGCATAATATTAAGATCCCCAAAGGCGTTACAAAAGAGCTTACATTGCAAATTTGCTTCTTGGCCAACATACAAAATGGCAAAATTGTTCGCTCTCGTGAATATTGGGATACGGGCAGTATGATGCGCCAGTTGAGCGCCTAAAAACTCTAGGCGACCATAGCGGCTCGCAATTCGTTGGCCCAGTCTAGCACTTTCAGGAATGCTAAACTGGGCCCACGACCGTGAGTCCTACCATCACGAGGCATAAGGAGTCTCGGTGAACACAACAACCAGGCCGCGAAAGCGGTCAAGAGCGGCACGACGGGCTGCGCTCAAGCTCAAGCGCAGGTGGATTGGGTACGTGGACTGCGGCAAGACCCGATGCCGTGTCGGTATCATCGGCATGGACAGTCTGCCAATCCGGCAAATGCTGGACCTCGACGTGACCAAGTACCATTCCGTCAAAGAAATTCTGGACTTCGCGTTCAAGGAGTTCGGCGGTATTCCGCGGCGAATGGTTCTGGCGCTGCCGGGGCCGATCGACGCACAGAGCCGCACTGTCAAGCTCCTCGACATGGACTGGCCGGTGTTCGACCTCGGCAAGTTCGAACAAGCGACGGGCTGCAAGGGCGTACTGGTCAACGACCTGCAACTGCAGGCCGCCGGCTGCCAGTACAACCTGCGCAATCACCGCAAGCCCTCCAAGCGCTTCGGACGCGTCAACGCGCGCAACCGTAGCCACGGCAACGCATTCGAGCATTTCAGGCTCATCAAGCCGGGGAACGGCTCGGACGCCACATGGCAGGATGCTGTCTGGCTGGATGGATGTGTCGTGGTAGCGACGCTCACCACCGGCGACAATATCTCGGCCTATACCAACTGGGGATTCCCTTGGGGGTTCGAGGCCGGGCACTTCGACATCGTCGGCAAGACCCCCGATGAGAAGAGTTACTGCGACTTCTCGGCGCGCTTCCACAACGAGGAGGGCAGCCGCGCCGAACGCCTGATCGGCGGAGCCCGCGCATTCAAGACGGCGCTCGCATGGCTGAAGAGCATGGGGGAGACGCCTGGCGCCGAAGCGGCCGCGGCCATCACGGCACTGGAAGAAGCTGGCAAGGGCATCGGACCGGCCATCACGGCTCACCCGGATGACCCAGTCTGTGCGCGAATCAACCTCACTCTGGGTGGACTCATGGCCAGCTGGCTGCGTGCGATCATGGAGTTCATGCAGCCGGACAGCCTGATGGTCGTGGTTGGTACCATCATGGTGGAAGCCGGCCATCTCTTCATCGACCCGGCGCGCTCACCGTTCTTGGAGCGGCTTACCGATTCCATCCCGTACGCGGAGAGGCTGAAAAGATTCACGGTGGTCATCTGCGACGACCCGAACCTCGCACGCAAGGGCGCCTACATCATCGCGCTCAGCATGAAGTAGCAGAGCACATAATCGCCGACAACCCGCCGACAATAGGGGCGACTACCCCTACATCAAGTCCGTTGAGCATAATGCTCCATACCGCAGGCGTAACGTGCGGTCTAATACCTGAATCCTTGATTGTATCTCGAGGGTTGAGGCATTTGAACGTTCATAAATTGTCTGGACCCATTAATGCTGAGTCATTATGTATGATTATAATTTATCTAAAATCTACTGCCGGCGGCAAATGCAAGCCACTCTGTAAGAAAGCAGGCTTAACGGATCGCAGATAGGCTATAATTATAGCGTGGAGAATAATAGTAGAAATCATCTCGACCCGCAGGCAAACAAATGGCTATGTAGCGTACTTGCTAAACCGTTTAAGGCCATCAAACATGTCCATTCTCACCAGGATGAGGTATATAAAATAGAAACCGTAAGCGCCAACTACTATCTTAAGATTGCCCAGACACTTTCCGTAGAACGAGATAATCTCAAAAGGCTTGCGCCCCTCGTATCTGTTCCAAAAGTAGTTGATTTTCATGAATCAAGAGAGGGCCCCGACTATCTGTTGCTCAGCGAATTACCAGGTAAAAATCTTGTGGAGCTCATTGGCGAGTGGCCTGACGCTGAAATCGTGGAGACCTTCGCACGCGCCGTCAGGCAACTCCATGCTATACCCGTAACCGCTGTATTTCCCGAGGCCAACCCTCATGATGTGGTGCTCCATGGCGACATGGCATTGCCAAATATTATCATTTCAGAATCAAAGAAGATTGGCTATATTGACTTCGGCCAGCTCAGTTTCGGCTCTCCCGAACTAGATTTAGCTGATGCTATATGGAGTTTGCAACGAAACCTCGGCCCAGCCTATGGTGAGCTATTCTTGCAAAAGTACGGCCCTGTGACGATGACACCCAAAATACAGCAAGCGCTTGCATTTAGATATAAGGAGCAATCCTAATGTCCCTCATTTATATCACTGGCAACTCAGGGGCTGGCAAATCCTCAGTGCGTAAAGAATTACAGCGCCGGGGTTACGAAGCACACGATACAGACGACGACGGCATTACCACCTGGATGAGCAACGCAACTGGGCAGGCCGTCGAACGCCCAGAAGACGAAGACAGCCGCACAAAAGAATGGTACGACCAGCACGAATGGAAGATGGCCCGGCAGAAAGTTGAAGCACTTGCCGCTCGCGCCAAAGACAAGCCAATCTTCTTATGCGGATCACCAACAAATGCTGACGACATGTTAGATTTGTACGATAAAGTCGTCTGCCTTGTTGTCGATAAGGAAACACTCAAGAATAGAATCGCTAGCCGGACCGACCATGATTTCGGCAAGGCACCTCATGAACTCGCAAGTATCTTAGGCTGGCACGACTCGTTCCAGGATCGGTATAGACGGTATGGCGCCGTGATGATTGATGCGCTGCAACCTGTCGAGAAAGTGGTAGACGAAATCCTTGATAAAATCACTCAACAATAAGCACATATCTGGGAATGCATTATATAGCCGATGAATCCTCAATCCACACTTACCAACGACCAAATCACTGCCATTTTCCGCACGCACAATCTTGCGGACGTTCCGAGTATCTCTCGTATCACTATTGGCTTTACGAATGAAGTCTACCAAGTAGATAGTTATATTCTCAAAGTCTGCGTTAAGAAAGAAAATGAGCCAAACTTTCGTAAAGAAGAATTCTTATATCAATTGCTGCACGACAAAGCCCCTCTACCGCACGTCGTCGTAGCTGATGATTCGCGCGCTCTTCTCCATGAGTCGTATATGATTTATCAAAAGCTTCCTGGTGAACCAGCCGCGAGTCATTGGCATGAAATGGCTAACACCCAGCGTAAGGCATTCATCAAAGACTTGTGCGGCTATCTCAAAATAATCGACAATACACCCCAGGCACAGTATGCAAAGCAACTTAAAGTCAATCCAAGCTTTAGTTGGCAGGAACATATATGTGATAGGATCGCTGAAAAGTTAGTAGTTATTGCCGCACAGAAACTCCTATCGGCTGAAAATATTGAACGTATCAACGCTTTTATTCAAACTAATAAGCATGTCTTGAAGGAGCAATCTCTTAGCCTTGCCTTTTGGGACATCCACTTTGACAATATTCTCATTGATGAGAATTATAAACTCAGCGGTCTCTTAGATTTTGAAAGTGTTGATGTCTATCCGATCGACTATCGCTTAATGACTGTACGCATAATGCAACAGTATCCACAACTATACCTCAGTGAAAAAATGGAACCATATGCCATGAAAGAAGATTACGCTCATCTCATGGAGTGGTACAGAGAATTTTATCCTGAACTCTTCGCATTCAGGCACATTGACATCCGCATCGATTTTTATGATCTTCTCGATATTGTAAGCAAGTTACCCGAGTGGCCAAAAGCACAGAATTTACACGAACGGCTCGCGCATATTCTCGACAACTAGACGGCGCAGATTCTCATGCCTTCGGCCAGTTCTTCGACTCGTTCGACTATGCTACCCATAGGATTTACAATTGCCGTGCAACCGTATCCCATATACTCCTTTTCGTGTACGACAACATCGGATGACACAACCCAACAGTTTGCTTCTTTGGCTCGTGCAACGAGGTTGGGTATATGCTTATGACGATAGGTGATTGCTTTTTCTGTTGGTAGTTTGTTGTTGAGCGGATAGAAGACGACCTGGGCGCCTTGCTTTGCTAGCGCAACTGCACCTTCTGAAAAACGGGCATCGTAACAAATATTTATTCCAAACGTCAGACCATTGACGGTAAATACGGGGTAACTATCACCTGGCTGAAAGTTCTTTTCGAAGAGGTGTACTTTACGGTATTTACCGAGCAGCTTGCCGCGGTGGATGACGACTGCCGTATTATAAAAACCTTTCTCTTCCTTTTCGATGAGACCTAGGATCAACGCGGTATTATAACTCGATAAATCATCTAGCATTGCATAAAATTGCTGAGACGACAGGTCGAGTGCTCGATTTTTCGTCTCGCTTTCGTCGAGCGTATAGCCCTGCAAGAAACACTCTGGCAAACAGAGGATATTAACTCTTTCTCTATCTGCCCGTTCCATCATTTGGTTAATAATACAGAGCGAAGCCTCGATGTCTCCTTGAATATCTTCTAACTGGGCTGTGGCGATGAGCATATGCTAACCTTGTGCGTCAATTATATGTCGGTCACGATATATAGCGCCATCCCGCGCAACCCTACGCCATGGCCGCCGATATTTGATTGCCTCTTCTGCTTCTACTGAAGTCGGATCAAGATCAACCACGACAATCTGTGGTTTGTCATTTTTTGCCTGGTCTATCCATTGACCATTTGGCGCTATAACGCCAGCAGGCACAGCTTTCGCTCCTTGTACTGGCGGCGAAAATGTCACCCAATAAGAGTTGCTAGCAGCATGTCCTTGAGCCTCTATGCCAAACATTGGGTCTTCGGAATAGGTAGAGAAGAGTACACAGTCTACATTGAGTTGCTCGTACTGCATGAATAACTCGGGGTAATTAATTTCAATACAAATGACGCAGCCAAATGTCCAACCATCAATCGTAAATGTTACTGGTTTCTTCCCCGGCGTGTACATATAGGAAACCTCGGTGTTTGAGATAAGGCGTTTATCGTAACGCTCCACTATTTCACCATTATCTGAGATAATATACAGACTATTATAAGGGCGATGCTTTCCTGAGAATCGGTGCACGGAACCAACAACCAGCCATAGCTTTAGCTCTTTAGCGAGTGATCTGACGCTTAAGAGCTCTTCTTCAAGCACATCCCAGGCAACTTTGCTCCAGTCCGCTTCACCAAGTGTATCTGGGCCAGTGCTCGACATAAGTCGCTTGGATGGATAGCTACTGAAGGCACCTTCATGAAATTGAATGAGCCGAACTCCAGCTTTACTTGCAGCGTGCATCTGTTTACGAATGGCTTGGGCATTCGCTCGAATGTTCTCGGCGCTTGGATTTTCAGATCCTGTTATCTGTGCAATCGCAATGCGAAATGACATTAGAGCACCCCCGCATTAGCATGTGACACTGCGTGTGTGCCGAGAGGCATAGGGATAGGATAATTGCTATGACCAATTGACAGGTCACCTAAAATCGGCACTCCAAGTAGGCCAAATCTATCATGCAGTATATCTGCAGCAACACCTGCTGGTAAAATTGTATCTGGAATACTTTGAGTCATAAAAAGAAACCCTCTTTTTATATCGTTTTTATTTTCCCTAGGAGTACTCACGAGACTTATTACCAATATATCATCATACTAGCTGTAGTATTGGCGTATAAATGACAGCACTCCGAATATTGGTTTTCGGTAGCTATTGAGCGTTGTAGGTATAATGAAACCATGGATGTAGATTCCCGCCTAAACGACATTGACGATTGCCTCTACCGCGTCGCAGCGCGAGGATTAATCGTGCAAAACGACAAAGTGCTCTTAGTCCAAGAACCAGAACTGTGGTGGGCGTTTCCCGGCGGCGGCGTGGATTATGGTGAAACGGTAGAAGCGAGCCTCCTTCGTGAGATAGAAGAAGAATTAGGTGTGCCGGCAAAAAATGTTTCATCAGATTTTACGATTGCATACTATAATATCGGCAGCATCGTCAGCGGCGTCCCACGCATGAACGTCTTCTTTAGGGTATCAATCCCCGAGAAGCTACTAAAGAAAACAACTCAAGTTGTAAATTGGGAGTGGTTTACAAAAGATGAGTTTATGGAGCTGGACATACATGCCTCCTACAATAAAACAAAACTCGTTGACATCATCTTTGACAGGCAGATGAACTAAAACGTGCTATGAAAGCCCTGGCAATGTCTATCTCAAAAAAGAATGAACAGGGCGTAATGCGTATTCTCTATTTCAACGGCCTCGGCTACGGCAAAACCCATAAGCGTGAACGACTTGCCATGCGCTACCTCAAAAAACGTGGTGTTGAGGTAATACACGCACCAACCGACTGGTATTCTAGTGAATCGTTCGAAGATTTATTGACCCGAATGCTCGTACTTACCAAACAGCAGCTCAAAGAACATGGCACGCTCGTTCTGGTGGGCTCAAGCGCAGGCGGCAGTTTGGTAGTTAATATTATGGGCGAGCTCCACAATCCGAACCTTTTCGGCGTGACGCTCTGTAGTAGACTTCATGAAGCACCGCTTAAATGGTGGGACATACGAAACCTGACTCGCATGGCGCATATTGGCACAAGGAACTTCAGCCAAGCCTTCTTTGATTCCGTAACCTATTGCAGTAAAACCACAATCCCAAAACTAACTGCCAACGACAAAAAGCACCTCGTTATCACGCAGCAATGGGCGGATTTTGTTGTGCCACGGCAGACAATGAGCATTCCGGGTGCTCGTACCTACAAAGTCCCTGGCCTTGGACATAGCTGGGGGATTGCCATGGCAACGAAGCGATTACCAAAGATCATGAAGGGCTTCGATCTGGTATAGTTAAAACAAATGTCCGCTTTTGATATCACCACCTACCTTGCAACTCATACACCCAAGAACGGCAAGTTCTTTACAATTGCTATAGATGGTCGTGGTGGCTCGGGCAAATCATCACTCGTCGAATACCTCAAGCCAGTCCTGCCAGGTTTTACCATGCTCAACGGTGATGATTACTTCGAGCCAGTGGAAAACCAAGTTGTGTGGGGCGACTTCAACGACAAACGATTTGCAGAAGATGTCATCAAACCGCTCAAAGTGAGCAGTACCTTCACCTACAAACCATACGATTGGCATACAGAGCCCCATATTACCGAAAAGAATATTACAATAACCAAAGGCTTTTGTCTGGAACGCTGCTTTAGTTTTCGATTTGATCTGGATTGGGACTTGAAGATTTGGGTTGAGACACCTAAAGATGTCTGCCTGGAGCGTGGCATCGCTAGGGAAAGTATGCCGAAGAATCGCGCATTAGGTGCATGGAAGATTTGGCAGCAGCAAGAGAATGACTATATCCACGATTTCCGCCCACAACAAAAGGCAGACGTTGTTATTGATGGCGCTAGACCATTCGAAGTGCAGTTATAAAGCCGCAATGCAAAGATTGCTGTAATTCTTGCGGAGGTACTTATCCAGCTCTAAGCAAGCCTCTCCCAACTTCTTCGATAATTAATATCACGATGGTGAGTTGAAAGGTCTAACATCAGGTTGACCCCTTCAAGACAGCCAAGATTAACGCGCTGTATATACGTAATTCCATCGATCTTGATCGAAAATGGAGTAAACGGTCGATTGATGAACTTCTTGACCAAAATTTCAATTTCGTTCGGTGATAACCCTGTATCAATATCAAATTGAATATGCGGGAGGTAGTAATCAACCCATTTGTCGTTTGTCTGCCCTTCGTGGGGGAGAAATTCTAAGAGGGGGCTTGTAATCTCAGATATATCACCGACAAATACCCAAGCCGCATCATCTGTGGAAGGCTCTTGATATGCATGATAGCCCTTGTTGCTCGCTTCTTGCGCTATCCTTTTGATCTCATTGTCTTTGGAGGCGACTTTATAATGAAAGCCAATATGATTAATGCCCTTATACCCAGCGCCCGCCTTTATTGCAGTGACGAGTTCTTCGATAGCAGAGTGCTCGATAAGCTCGTCAACTCTTTTGCTTCTGTAGGTCAATAATGCAGATAAGGTATCATCGGCGGGCGGAGTTGCTACCTTGCCATCCTCTATACAAAATAGACCTAGCTTAGTTATTCGGTCATCTCCAAGCAAACGGCATATGGTTTCTATCTGATGCATTAGGGTCATATCTTAGTACATCAAAGCAAACTACTTATCAAGCTGTACGGCCACATTAAATACGGCTGCTTCTACAAGCATTAGCCGATTTATCTTGCCGCCAGTAAAATAGGGAAAAGGGTCTTTAAGCGCAGAGCCATATTCAGCTTGAACGAGTTCTCCTAGATCTGGATATTGTGACGGGATCTTGTCCGTCATACTCTTCGGGTACTCGAGCTCGACATTAATGCCGACTTTTGGTGCTGTATTTGTTGGCTCAATAATAACGACCGTGCTACTAAATGTATTATGTTTAGGGTGAGCATTAAATAGGCCACTTTCAACAGTTGCCAGATATGCAGGCCGTTTGGCTGACGTTTCTTGCCGCAGCGCATCGTGGCGATTCTGAGCGCCTTCGTATGTCTCCTCGATATTTCTTGGCTGCGCGGCTACGTTTGATTCTGTGGGGCGCGCTAAAACTTGAGTACGAATGCCAGCCCTGCGCATGCCTCGGCTCACCGCGCGCAATTTAATCGGACTTTTACTACTTACAAATGTCTTTGGTAACTTATCGAAATATATGGCGATTGCTTGCACGTCATCATTAATAATAATCGGCTGCATGCCATATATCTCATCGGCATAGCCCATGCCATGCGCATCATTTAGCAAAAATATCTCAATGCCTTGGGCATAGGCAAAAGCCATCTCCATAAGTGAATTACCGCCAACATATCCCGCGAGACCCTTCTTTTCGGCATTGTAAACTAAAATAGCATCAGAATCGCTGATCTTGTCGAGGTGCTGACGAATAAGTCGATCCTTTTTACCGGCTCGTTCCCTATAAGATAAGTGTTCATAGCCGGATGTTTCACTCAGGTCTGGTGTCTCAACCTCAAAGCCTAGTTCTTCTAACGTATTTTTGGCATCGATCATACCGTTGATATGGTGCATGGATCCGCATATAGTAATCTTCATAGATTTAGTATAGCTGATTGTCTGATCATGAGAGTCTTAGTGTAATTGATCCATCCCATGTGTAATCAAATTGAAGCTTGGTCTAAGAGATGCGGTATGATTGATACTATGACACCCCTAAAAAATCCTGCTAAAAATAGCCTCATCCTTTTTTCCGGCCTCCCCGGCAGTGGCAAAAGCACACTTGCCGAATCCGTTGCGCAAAAGTTGCGGCTTCCGCTCTTTTCCGTTGACCCTATTGAGTCGGCAGTTATCAAGTCTGGAATCGAAAAGAGTTTTGAGACCGGCCTTGCAGCTTACCTTGTAGCTCAAACGCTCGCTATTGAGCAGTTTAAGCTTGGCGGGTCTGTTATGATCGACGCCGTCAATGCCGAAGAAGAAGCCAAAAATGTCTGGCGAGAACTTGCGCAAAAGCAAAATGCGGCACTCATTATTATTGAATGCGCCCCAAGCGACACTGATCTCCATAAGAAGCGCATCGAAGCCCGCGTAAGAAATCTTCATGGTATACCCGAGATAACCTGGGAGCGAGTCGAAGAACGGCGTAGAGCCTATACTCCGTGGAAAGAGCAAACCCTCAAGATCGATACAGCTGACAAGTTAGAGGCAAACACCAATGAAGCGATACGGTATATTCAGAAGTTTGCTCAGGCTAGCGTCCTCACAATAGATGATGAGCTTCTTAATGAGCTCAAGGCATTTCTAAAAATGTATGAGCAGGCAGCTAACAGCAGGAATTTTGATAATGTTGCACCGCTCATAGCCGATCGTGCCGTGTTCTGGTTTACGAATGGTGAATGTAAAGGAAAACCAGCCATCCGAAAAGCCTTTGAAGACACCTATGCGAGTATTCAGGATGAAACGTATACAATCACAGATCTAGAGTGGGTTGTCGTCGATTATCAGGTGGCGACATGCACATACAAATTCAAATCAGACGGTATAGTTAATGGCAAACACCGGGTCTACGAAGGCAAGGGAACGAATGTTCTGAAACGAATAAATGGCAACTGGCAGATCATGCATGAACATTTAAACAAGGAGAAAGAATAGATCATGAACACCAATCCCGCCGCCAAAACCATTCTCTGTTATGGAGACTCTAACACGTGGGGTCAAAAGCCAGACAAAACCGGTCGTTTTCCCGTTAATGTTCGTTGGACGGGACTATTGCAAGAGGCACTCGGCGACGGCTATTACATAGTTGAAGAGGGTCTGAGTAGCCGTACTACCGACATAGATTACGACCGTAAACCAGGGCGGAATGGTAAAACTTACCTGGAGCCTTGCCTTGATAGCCATGCGCCGCTCGATATCGTTATCCTGATGCTTGGAACCAATGACCTCAAGATAGAATTCGATAGGAGGCCGCAGGATATCGCGGAAGCTATTAAAAGATTAATAACCCTTATCGAAAGTAAGACTGCAAAAGACGGCCATGGTCCAGCTAAAGTCGTACTCGTTAGTCCTATTCTGGTTGACGACCAAGCGCCAACCTTCGCCAGATTCTACGTGCCAGATTTCTACAATCATGAATCCGCCCTAAAATCACAAGCATTGAGCGATGAATTACAAAAGGTCGCAATTAGCGCTGGCTGTTCTTTTGTTGATGCGGCCAATGTTGCGCATGCCGGGGAAGATGGCATTCACTTTAGCCAAGAGGCGCATGCGGCTCTAGCGAGGGTACTCATTAAAGAAGCGCGAGCCTTGGCGGAAAAGGAAAACTAAAGTTAAAGTCCGTCACTAATGCCGCTTAGCGAGTAGCGCACCGACATGCTCCCTTGCAAGGAGTGCATCTTCAAGCGATAGTTCCATTTCAACTTGTGGTAGCACTTGTCCGCCCCGTAGTACCGGCAGCTCGGCTGAAATATCACGACCCGTTGGCTTGCAGCCAAGCCGCTCGTAGAACTGTACTGCGGCCGTCCCAAGAACAACTGTAAACGTGATTTTCTGAATCTCTGACTGCTCAATTTCTGGTGCCAAAGTCATGGCAAGACGAAGTCCCACTGTCGAACGCTGATACTCGGGAAGCACATAGAGGCCAAATTCACTGCCCGCCATTGCAAATCCGACAGACTTTAATCCCATCTTTGCTATAGATAGCCGCGCGCCGTTACGGAGGCTATTTTCGTAATAGGCGATCTTGCGAGCAAGCCAGTTGTCGTCAACGTGGTAGCATAGCGCTTCCTCAGTTGCTTCTGGTGTTACATCCGCGTATGTTTGCACGAACACCTCTTGATTTATTGCAGCAATATCAACACAATCGGCAAGTGTTGCTGGTAAAATCTGCGCATCGCCATACTCAATACTCATATAGCCCTGCCATCCAAGCATGTACGAGAGAAAGATAAATCATAGTATTTAGTATACGGCTTGTAACGGAGTTTGCCCTAGGGGAATATGCGAACATCTTATCCCGTTCATTGACTTCTTGGCTAATGAAACGCCGAGTAGCTTATACTAGAAAAGATGGGCAACACAGCAAAAACACAAACAACAAAAGGACTAGCGCCCAGCCTTATCTTGATCGGTTTAGTGAGTGCTGCCATGAGTAGCCTCGGTGCACCTCTCGTGCCAACAGTAGTGAAAGTACTTCACGTCCACTTGGGCGCCGCACAATGGACACTGACAATCAGTTTGTTAGTTGGCGCAGTTATAACTCCGGTGCTCGCTCGGCTTGGTGATGGCCCACATCGCCGGCGTGTAATCCTGGTAACATTATGGGCTGTACTCGCAGGAAGTGCGCTGGCAACACTACCTCTGGGCTTTATTGGCCTGCTGGTCGGCCGTGCTTTACAAGGTGTTGGGCTGGGGCTGTCTGCCCTTATAGTTGGAGTTGCAAAAGATCACTTCGTGGGTAATAAAGGGCGGCGACTTGTCGCACTGCTATCCGTTACAGCGCTCGCAGGCGTTGGGTTCGGCTACCCAATAGCTGGTGCAATTGCAGAATTTGCTGGTCTACACGCTGCGTATGGCATAGGCATTGTTATGGCAGGGGCTGCGCTTGTATTTGCGTATCGGACACTACCGCATGAGCATCATCGAGCAACACGAAAGCTTGATAGTATGGGGGCAGGGCTCCTAGGCCTGGCATTAGCGTCGTTGCTCTATACGCTTACGCAAGTTGTCGGCCACGTACAACCCAGCGTCATTGTTATTGGCATTATAGCAATGTCCCTATTCGTAGGGTGGGTAGTGTATGAACGTCGCCAGTCGGAGCCACTTGTGCAGCTCAACACCTTACTCCATCCGGCCGTTCTTCTCGCGGATGTGGTAGTACTCCTCGCTAGTATTGGAATGTATTTACTCATTGCAACGGCGGTTCGCTACGTGCAAACACCGCCAACGGCAGTGTATGGCCTCGGCGCATCAGTACTTGCTACCGGATGTATGCTCACGCCATTCTCAATCTTTGGATTTGTAGCGAGCCGTGTAGTGCCAATATTGCGGCGTACAATGCACGATAGGCAAGTGCTTGCCCTGAGTATGACAGTCGTTCTTATTTCACTTGTTGGCTTTGCGGTTTTTAGAAGTCAGCTATGGGGGGTGTTTGGATGGATTGCGCTCGCCGGATTGGGGATCGGTGCAGTCTATGCCGCCATACCAGCGCTCATTATTGATGCAGTGCCCGCTCAGATTACCACAAGTGCTCTAGGGTTCAATCAAGTATTGAGAATGGTTGGATATTCAATTGGGAGTGCCATGTCTGCACTAATACTGGAGGCGTATACACCAGGCGGTAGTGCATTGCCGGTTAGTTACGGCTATACGGCTGTGGCCATCGTCGGCGTCATTGCTAGTGTAGTTACTATCAGTATAATTCTAGTGTCCCATACTCGACAATTGCGCCGTAAAGTGGTGCCGGTAGACAAACTACAGATTATTGATTAAACCCAGTACACATTTGTCCTGGGTTTGAATCTATAAAGTAACTATTGATAACTATTATGCTGTTTGTGTAAGTACAGCGCGATCCATCATTCCTTGGTAGCCAGAAGAAGAAGCATTTTTGGTCGCCATGAGAATAGTAAGCGTATGTTGCCCGGTTGTACTCACGGTTATACCCGTTAATACACTACGCGTAGGAACAAGACCGCCAGAATATCCATCGACAGTGCCAATGGTGCTACCATCTATCTTAAGTGTGTAGATACCGCGATTTTGGAATGGCAAGTGGAAAAACTCTAAAGTATGGGTCCCAGCATTGCAGGCAAAATCGAACGTAATCGAGTTATTTTGTGCTGTATCTGAGGAATTGACCCAACCAACGAAGTTGGCGGTGTCTGTATTGGTCAAATATATTGAATTCCAGGTACCAACCGTCGCTACCTGTGAAGAGCTTGTGCCACTGAGTGTAATGGCAACTTGACGCGGAAGAACTGCGCTTGAACTCGGTGTTTGCCAAGATGCTGCGCTGCTACTAGATGCCGTCAGAACCTTGCCAGCAGCGGCAGTGCCACTAACGGTTACGCCGTTAACCTCCGCAAAGCGACTATCATCGCCTGCTGCCACGGTGTTGGCAGTGGTGCCAATCGGCAAATAAGTAGCCGCAATCTGTGTTGAGCTATTAAGTGGCGCGTATCCATTGGATTGGCCTTTATTGCTTGTAACTTCAGCGCCAGCGGCAGCTACACTGCTTGGAAGAATTGTCCCGTCACTTGCGTGTGCAACTAACAGGTATGCGTTAAGGATATCCCCCCACTGACCTTCATCTGATCCCGTAACTGGTAATCGTGTTGGCATGCTAACTCTACTTCAATGGTTATGTTTAGTAAGTCTTATTGTACTATGCACGAAAACGCTATACAAGCACCTGGGCAATAAAAATAACAATTCATTAACTAATAGAGAATAGCCATTACTTTACAAGGAGCGCTACACCTAAAGCAACCAGGATTAATGCGAGTGCACACTTGATAAAATGCGACATAGAACAACCCAACAGTCAATGCGATCTTCTATGCTCCGGCAAACTCATCCCCGCCCTTCCGAAGCTAAGACAAATAAAAAACCCTCCAGCATCTGGAGGGTCTGCTCTTTTTTAGCTTTACCTTACAATAATATCCAAGACCAAGATGGTGCTACAGAATAGGTCATCGTAATCGAACGGCCGGACGGTAAGTACACCGTTCCGGGCGTTGCAGTGAGTTGCGTTGTACCGTCGACCGTAATGTCGGTTACTGTGCCGCCCGTTATTGTAATAGCCGCATCCCGCCAAAAAGGGTTTTGCAAGGTCGTTGTTGATGCGGGTACGGATGGCGCAGAGGTGGCACCGACCGATTGATCCACGTTGACAACCTTCATATGGCTCCCACCAATTACTCCATACGATGCGCTTAACGCCTGTTGCAGGGTAACGCCGCCGTCACCTCCATTGCTGCCAACATAGATGGTACCATATGCTGCGTTATGCGTGTCGTTCACAATGCTATGGACACCTGCACCGGTTGTCCATTCAATATCTAGTGCGAGAATATCAAGCTTAGTAACACCGGTGCTCGCAAATACAACACACTGATTGCAATTTTCTATTGACGCGTGGGTAATAATATTACGATGCGGGAAGCCGGATGATGGCCAAATAACAAGCCCATCAAAGCAGTTGATGAGCCGCAGCGAATTAACTTGGACGTGCTCGTAGATAATAAGCCCATACACCAGTCCCTCGCACGAGAAATAGCCGATGTTACAGTTGTCATTATTATTTGTTTGTGGCATTGCGAGTCCAAATGACCAGTTTGGCGTCGGCGGTGTCGGCGCACCAGTTACTGTCGACCGTGCCAACACCGACGCTGTCCATATATTTGCCTCGGCCATTCCCCTAAAGTCAAAACCACAGATGTTACCGTCTTGGGGCACTTCAACCGTTATACCATCGACCGTCACAAGCATATTGTTCCAGTTGTTAACACCGTTACCATAGCCAAAATTAGGTGTTGGCCCACCGACGACCGATACTTCACCTGTTCCTGGAACAGTCGTCCCCGCATCATAGGTTGATCGAAGGATGGCACCCGCCTGCTGCGGAGCCGTTTGTTGCCAGTGGTAAAGCGCTGTTGCATCACGCGTACCTTTTAGGACAAGGACAAACTTCTGGGCAGTTTCAGCGATAATAGGCAAGGGGATTTGCGCGCTCCCATTCGTGCTGCCACCTGTTGTAGGGCTGCTAGCAATCAGATACACAGCTGGCGGGAAATACACTTCGGCATAGTAGGTTCCATCGGCAACGCCTGCTGTTACCGCAGCATTAATTGTATTAACAATGGCTGTCGTGTCATCGGTAGCGCCGTCACCTTTTGCACCGTAAGTTTGGACATTAAAAACGTTTGCCGGGCTAGCAAGTGCGGTAAGGTTGGCGAGGCTAAACGCTGTGCTACTAGTAAAGGCTGTCGTTACCACGTAGCATGTACCTGAAAACGTAATGAGGTCGTTGACATTGTAAGCAGTCGCCGCCGTCCATGCACCGTGGTATGCTAGCTTAGCGGCGAGGTTGGCAGAAAGGTTAGTAACGGCTGACTCTGGAAATGCACCGCTTGGCACCACTGGCGCAGAAGAAAAGGTTTTCACTCCTGCGATCACTTCAGCGCCAGACGTATGTACAACAGAGTTATTATCAGCTTTAGTCGCCAGACTACCCGTGGATTTCAACGTGCCGTCACCATTATGTTCAACACTCAAAAAATCGTTAAGGACGTTGCCCCATATCTCGTTATCACTGCCTGGTATTGGAAGACGCGCCATACTGTTTACAAACCCCCTATCGCTATTACTATTATCGTAGACAAAATGCTTGTGATTGTAAATACTTGAGGCTACTATACCTTTTCAGCGTACTACGAAGTAGACCGAGTCACGAGTGCTCAGAGTCTTTATCAGCGAGGAATATTTCGGCTGCCTCAAACACTTCAGCAACAATGCGTACTGCGGTTTGAGGCGACATCGTGGGATTATAGAAAATATTGTGATAATGCTCGCGCGGTATATCAAGTGTCCGTAAAATTTCCCATACCTTATCCTGCTGCGCCTTCATATAGTCCGGCAGCACAATAAGATGAGTAATCCTTTGATTTTCTGGCTTTAAGAAGGTAGCAGCATCAAGCGCCTCACATAACCATCGCCCTTGTTTCGTCCTTAAAATCACCCGTTGATATAACGGGTTTTCGGCCTCATCATTTACAAATACAATTTCATCACCTCGACGAAAAATAAAACCACGCGATTCAAGTTGCGTAACAAGATGATCGGCGTCGACTACTCTTGAACTTTCAGGAATTAAAAGGTAATCTTTTCCGTCTACAGCATCCCTAGGTACAACTGCCGCATATTGCAATAATGCGAGTAAACTCGAACGGAAGTTCTCTTTATGCCGCTCCGTAAAGTGAGCTAACTCTTTATTTCGATGAATGGAGCCTTTCTGGACATTATATTCATCGTAGAGGGAGATAAGACGAGCCGATGGAAAAAACCGGCGCATTACGCCAGCTAGGCTAAGCCCAATGTTATCCTCGGGAATAAGATGGGATGCGCGCATGTTGCCTTCGTACTGTAAATAATCAGCAAGGTAAGGGCCAAGCGTTTCAAATTCAATGGGACGGCCTGCGCTGCGGGCATTCATAAGCAAGCTAATCTGCGCTCGCGAAAAATCAACACCCTTAAATCGATAAGGTTGATCGAGTTTATTCAAATATTCGGCCAGTGTAGTGAGCTGTTGCTTTGACAGTTTAGTATTACTAACGTCAAGTTTTACTGCTTCTTTCGCATATCTAATTTCTTCATCATGAAAGCCACGAGCAAAAATAGACTGCAAAAATGCAGTGAGATCTGGTGGATTGCCTGTAGGGATAACCTTACTCATGTGTTGTATCGGCTGACTCTCCCTCCTATAGTATCTGTTTTTCTTAAAATAAATAAGTCGTTAATAATGAGTGTTCTTTTACGGCTATCTGGAAAGACAATCGTGTATGCATCGGCAGCGGCGGGAGCGTCGTTGCCCCGCCGCTGCCTTCACCGCGTGCAGCCCTTAGTGCTTCTTCGGTGCGGGCTGAGATGCAGGCTGTGGCTCGCAGTTACCCTGGGGCTTGTGCGGCATGTCGTTGTCGCTGAACCACAGCGGTCCCTGCTTGTCGGTCCATGCATGCCAGGTTGCGAGTGCGGCGACGCACTGCTGCAAGTATTCCGGGGTGAGCTGGCCGGCCTTGTTGTCCTCGCTGAGGGTGCCGATCGTCTCGAGCAGGTTCTTGAGACACGTCAGCTGCTCAGCGTCTGTCGTCGGTGCCGACGTCGACCCAGGGGTCGGGGAAGGAAGCGTGAGTACTTTTTCACAAGTACTCTGTGTGCTCCCCCCTTGATGCGAGCCTTTCGAGCTGGAATCTCCGCAGCTCGCAGCGGTGATCGCGAGGGTCACCGGAATGGCTAACCCTGCCTGAAGGAGCCTCTTGAACGAGAGGTTCATTGCCATCTCTCTTCCAAGCCAAGATCGCGTGCGGCGCACGCAGTTTGGTCCTTAGCTTTGGAAAAGTATGCACATTTAAACAAACCTACTGACTTTTCCAAAGCTAAGGTTGCAGAGAGTTTTACTCAATCTACCTGATAAGTATACGCAGTTAGGCGTAGGATGTCTATGCTGGCGAGAATATAATACCGATTGTCGCGTCCCCTAAAGCAACCTAAAACTACGCTATTGTATGTTATATATCTATGTATTACAATATACCTATGAACAAATCAGAAGTAGAGAATTTTGCTCGGGTATTCAAGGCGTTGGCCGATACAACACGCCAGCAAATTTTGGAGTTATTACATAAAAATGGCGAGCTGAGTGTCACAGAAATCACAAGTCATTTTACTTTAGCTCAGCCTACAATATCACAACATTTGCGAGTGCTCAGGGATGTAGAGGCGGTGAAAATACGTAAATCTGGCCAGCAAGTGTACTACCGTATCTGTAACGTTAAAATGTACGATGCGATGGAACAATTTATGGAAACGTACGAGGAGGAGACAAAGAGAAGCCATGGCTAAACAACAGGTAATTCCAGGCATAACTATTGAACCGCACCTCATACAGACCGCCAAGGGCGAGGTAGAATACGATTTTACTGAAGGTGAAGGGCCAGTGGTATTAGCCATACATGCAGGCATGGGAGGTATCGACCAAGGACGCCTCATTAACGACTGGCTCGCGCAAAAAGGCTATCGTGTTTTAAGCTCGTCGCGCCCTGGATATCTTGACACCCCACTTGCAAGCGGTGAAACGTTCGAAGAACAAGCCGACCTTTTGGCCGCCCTGCTTGACGCACTTAATATTGATAAGGTTATTGTTACATCGCTTTCCGCAGGCGGGCCCGCAGCCTATATATTTGCAGCAAAATATCCAGAGCGTGTTATTGCACTTATCGCAATTTCAAGTGTTAGTGGCGACTATGTGATGCCCGAAACAGTGAGTGCTGTAGGCGAGGCCATCGTCATGAGCGCCCCGGGGCAAAAGGCCATGCGGTTTTTTATGAACAAATTCTCGCGTGCATTCCTGTCTACTGCGCTTGCCGGCATTAGCTACCTGCCAAAAGATAAACTCAAACCGTATGTCGATCACGTGTTGCATACACCCGAAAAGTTTGCATTCATGCAAGGAATTATGGATACGATGTATCCTTATTCTAGCCGTAAAACGGGTAACGAAAACGATATGAAGCAGTTTAGAATTATGCGGCCGTTACCATTTGAGAAAATAACCGTCCCAGCACTTATTATTCATGCTACGCTCGATGCCGATGTTAAATTTTATGATGGCGTTCGTGCATATGAGAATATAAAACATGCCGACCATTACTGGCTAGAGGGTGGTGATCATTTAGCGTTCTGGCTTAGCCCGCAGGCGGCTAAAGCGCAGGCATATGCACTTGATTTCTTAAAAAAGGCAGAAAGTCGATAACGTGGCAAATCCTTCTAAAAACCTAGATCGTAAAACTACCTTATATAAACGGCTTCCTCGTATCCTACGTTATCCGCTAGTAGGGCTTGCATTTTTGCTGTTGCCGCTTGGGATTATAAGCATGTTTACACCACTTGCGGTGCTTGAGGTTGGCTCGATACTTATATTCATATCGTTGACAATTCTATCATTTGAGTTTGACTGGGCTCACCGTTTACTGACAACATTCCGCCATACACTAAAGAACAGAAAAAATCGCAAACGCCTAAGCTTATTTACTATCATCATTATCGTGATTTACATAGCCATTATTATTCTACGGTTAGTCGCTCAATAAGAATATTTCACAAATTAAACTACCCCGCCAACCAACTCGGCCCGGCGGGGTAGTTGCCGTACCATGAGTAGTTGACGGGGTGATATGCCCCTATGCGGCTGGGATCAGACCCAGCTGCTGCGCGAGCGCGGTTGCCTGGTCCACTTGATCGGCGATAGCACGAATGCACTGCTGCCAGAGATCGGGACCCAAGTTGATGTGGATCTCCTTGTATATCTCAGCCAGCGTGGCCTTGCTGCCGGACGCCATCAGGTGGGTGATCTGTCGGATCGTGCCGGCCGGATCGGCCTGGTATCGCTGTCGCAGCACGACAGCGATCATTCCGGCCAGCACATAGCCGTAGTTGTAGAACCCCTGGCGCATCTGCGGCCAGTTGATCCAGTTGAGCCCGGTTAGCTCGTCGGTTGCGACGCCGTCGCCGAACTGCTTCTGCATGTATTCGGTGAACAGCAGCACGACCCGGTCGACGGAGAGGGCGCCCTTGGCGGACTCCTCGTACAGACGCTGCTCGAACGCCGTCCCCACACACTGCAGGAAGACGGTCGACATAATCGTTTCCAGCTGGGCCATCATAGCGACCAGTTTGCACTGGTCGTCCAAGCCCAGCTTGTCGGCCACTACTAGCGGGAGCAGCAGCTGCAAGCCGATCCCGTCCGTCTCTGCTTTGGGGATTCTGGTGTTGTAGCTGAGCCCGTTGCACGACTGCGACACGGCGACCGCCGCAACCTCGTGGCCAGACTCGTGTGCGATCTGCGAGACGTTGTTGATATCGCCAATAAAATTGACGGTAAGCACGGGCTGTTCACCCGGCATCCAGCAGCACGCGGTACGCGGCGTTTTGCCGTCGCGCGCCTGCGCGTCGATATAGCCGTTCGCCAGTGCGTGGTCGAACTCGGCCAGAAACGTGGGGTTGGTCCGTTCGAAGAACGTCCGAATCAGGTCCACTGCTTCGGGCCACGTGTACTTCATGAGTACTCCGTACGTCGCGCGCCGCCGTGCGAACGGTAGCTGGCCACCCATCAAGGTGGCCTTGAGTGCATAATACTTATGCGCGACGGCCAAGGCGGCCGGGTCCATGATGGCCTCGACCAGACTGTCGAGCGTGTCTGTCGGTAGCGTGTCAGAGGCACACCGTATAGCCTCGACACTTCCGCCCAACAGATTCGCTTCGGCCTTTCGTGCAGCCAAGGCGGCCATCAGCTCGACGAACGCTTGATCCTTGAGCTCGGTGTAGAGCGTCGGCAGAGCTGCCGCCGCGCTGCGCCATTCCTTCTCGACCGGCGAGGTGGCCAACGAGACGATGCCTGACAGGCTGACGCGCTGTTGCACGCCATCCTTCCAGACTATCGCCCCCGCGTTGCCGAATGCCGCGCTGAGTTGGCTGGTCAGTTGCGTTGCTTTGGCGGTAGCCGCGGCAGCAGTAGCCCGTTGCGCAGGTGTCGACGTTGCAACGGGCAGCATAAAGCGCTGCGTCAGCCATGCCCGGTAGGGGCGCAGCCACAGCGACTTCAGCAGTGCCCGACGCCGCGATTGCGGCATACCGCCGAGCAACTGCAAGAAGAACTCCACCTTGTCCAGCAGGCCCTGGCGCCACGTAGCCAGCTCTTGCATCTTGGCCTGAGTGGCTTCGGTGCTCTTGCTGGCGTCGCGCAGCATCCAATAATACATCGGCCTGCAGGAAGCAAGCTGCTCATCGATCGTTGGCTCCACCAGGAACTTCCACTGGAGGTCCCTGAAGTCTGCGATCGCCCGAGCCCACCGCCACGTTGGCGACGCTGCGGTCAGGCTGGCGTACTTGGCGGCGAACGCGTTGACGGTCGCCTCGATGGCGGTCATGTCATCCACGATCTGCGGGTCACCGTCACCGTCGTACAGACAGCTAAGGTCCCATGCACCGGGAGGCTGGTCGGTTTGCGTTTCTGGGTTCACGAGAGGTACTACCTTTCGGTCGATAAGGGATCATCCGATCACTTCAAGTACTACTATGGCATAATAATACAAAAAATCAATAGGCTAGAATGTAATAGCGTTTCGAGAAACATACGTATAATATATGTTGTTTATTTAACCCTATGTATCGCAGGTGAATTGAGGAATAATCAAAAAGGCAAGCGTGCTTCGACCATATGTGGTCGTCGCACTTATTTCGAGCGATTGGAAATCATGGCAAAGCATCGCAAGCCAGAGCCAGGAGATCTAGTGCCCCTGGTGAAAAAACCGGAGAAGCCCGAGCCGACGCAGCCAGCCTACCACACCTGTGAGTGTTGCAAAGCGCGACAAACACGAGAGGAGGTCTGCAATCACTGTCTGCAGTGTAGTGAAAGCTGCGCTGACTAGATCTCCGGCGTGTCATCCACACCTCATGATGAGCGCATCGCTCTCGTGATGGTGTGGATAGTTTTACATTTGTCCATAATTACAAAAAACGGCCCACGTATCGCGATAACGCGATACGTGGGCGAGACGAGCTAAGAACCAAGCGTGGCAAGAAAACTTACCGTTTTTTCTTTGGCCCTTTTTTGCTCGAGGGCTCTTTAGGGCCGGGTTTATGCGATGGCTTGGGCGAGGGCTTTTTAGGGCCGCCAGTTGGCGGCGCAGCCATCACAAGGAACGAATGCACCGAAACCTCCATTGAATCCTATGACTGCGGCAAAACACCGAAGTCAGCATCCATAAGTATATCAATATTAAACTGTCGTTCAAGACGAGTGTTGGCAACAAATTTCAAATCTGTAGGCTCCTCTCTCTACTGATTGTGCTTTGCCTGTCTATCACTGGGAACATAGAGTTATTAAGACAGGCGCCACTACCATTCTGAATATTGTCTCTAATACTATATTATTTTATAATTAATAAATCGGTATTTCGTCGTCCGCCATGCACATGCAAAAGAGACGGCAATTGTTTTTGCGGAAGGAATGGTGACAGTGATATGTCACATCACCCCGACTTGCTCACTCGGCTGCGCGTAGCCATACGCCAGGAGGTGTCCACTAAGGACCTTGAGATTTTGAGGGGTTTCGGCGCGGAAGCGCATACAGCACTCCTCGCAGCGGAGGAAAAGCGCAGGGAGCTCGCCGGTCAAGATGCCTGGACGCTCGACTACACTAGTCAGGCGTACCTCGTAGCCTCCTGGTGTGCATTCGCCAACCAGACGCTAGGCTCAGCGTTTCTCGACAAGAGCTATGAGACCAACCTGGGCGCCGCCGGGCACGTTCCGCGGGAAACTGCGGACCAGATCGAGGCGTTCTTCCAGGAAGTCGCCGCGTTGCTGCCCAGGGTTTCTCAGGCAGCGGTCAACCCGTCCCACATTCTCAGTGCGGGCATTCCGCACGAGCTACCGGGCTGGGTCAACGCCGAACCGTGTCCCACGGCACACTTGCTCGCGATGCTCGACGCTTGTCTGGCGATTGTCGAGCGCGCCAAAATCGCTATCGACGATCTCAACGCGCTGGGCGCCGATAAGCATTCGGGCGACATGCAGGTGCTTCTAGGCGACCTGTGGACGGCAAGAACCGCCGCAGCCAATGCAGCCGATCTACTGCCCAAGCTCAATGACGGCTCGATCAGTCGGAAGCTGCAGGGGGAGATGGAGAAAAACGTCAAGCTCGCCATCGAGCTAGCGTACCGGGTAGGCCAGCTCGCCGCCATGCCGCAACTGATCGGCAAGTCACGATTGCTCACTCGCCGTAACCGGTTGACGGCCAAACGGGAGCGATCGCTGCCCGGCGAGCGCGGTTTTAACAAGTGGTGCCTGACCGATCCCGCAGCACACCAACTCTGGCGCCGCGATCCGGCGGCCGTCGCTGCAATAGGTGTACTCTGGCAGTGCGACCCCAACCCGCGGGCGACGCTGGACATTCAGTCCGAAATCGACGCCGCCAACGCACGGGGCGCCATCTGGTCCAACGGCCAGGGTAGCTACTACTGTTGTCCGTGGCCGGCTATCTACCAGACACTCGATCCGATCAGTATTGGCAATCGCAACATCCTCAGAGGGCAGACCTTCACATTCGACGTCTCCGCCGAGGATGGAAGGTTCAAACGCGAGATCCTCGTCGCTAACTTCCGGCCGACTACTGACGCGGACGAGTAGGGCAACGAAGTCAAGTCTACGACTAATACTCGTCAGCCGCCACTGTGCACTGTGACAGTTATATGACAAAAGCCCTGGACCTTCCAGGCACCAGCATAGGGTGGGTTGACTGAACGCGGTTCGAGCTGTTATCACGACATGCCGAACCCGAACAGCCGGCTCACCCTGTGCAGGATCTACCCAGAATTTATTCGAATATTTTACAATTACAGCAATATTTATAAGTTCATAACATATCCAGCTCGCGTACCACTAATTGGGTACGCGAGCTGGGCGGACTAAAAGATAGTCCTGGGATTCGCCTTAGCTCACCGCTGCTTCGACGACTTGGGCGGCTTCGACGACTTCGGCTTCGGCGACTTCAGCGGCCTGGGCTGCCTCGGCCGGGGTCGCTTCGGTCGCTTCGGCTTCGACTCGTTGGTCGGGCCTCCAGGTGGAGCTGTGAGCGGTGGTGATGCGAGCAGCACCATCTTTCCCTTCGTAGAATCCCGTGGCAACAACGGAAGTGTCGAAGCCAACTTTATATATTATAATATATTTCTCCATGGTTTCATATACCCATGGTGCAAAAATGTAACTTTTGTAGCCCGATACATACGATGAGCTTCATAAAAAGTAAACTCCGTCGAGCAATTCGCTTTTACCTGCAGCAAATGCGGGGCTAACTGCTACGTGGTGCGGTATTATGAGAATATAGATAGCAACCTATGGAATATCCCTAAGTTCGTATCGGATAAATGGTAATGTTATTGATATATGCAAGGAAGGGAAAACATGATCCTACAAACGAAATCCGGCAAACAAGTGCATCCAATTGGCATTGGCACTTGGAATATTAGTAGTGAGCTAGATCTTGATCCATCTGCAAAATATAAAGCTAAGCCCATGCACGGCAATGAAGAAGTTGAAATTGATGCCCTGCGCTATTCATTAGACAAGGGCCAAAACCACATTGATTGTGCGGAGCTGTACGGTGGATTTTACACCGATGAAGTAGTTGGACGTGCCATCGCCGGTTATAGCCGCGAAGACCTGTTTATTGCCGATAAACTCTGGAAACCAAGCGTCGAGAAAGATCAAGTCCGCCCGACAGTGGAACAAATGCTCAAGAAATTTAATACTAACTACATTGATTTGTTGTATATTCATGCACCGTGGCCAGACATTGATTGGCAAGAAGCTATTCCGCAGATCGACCAGTTGATTGATGAAGGAATCATTCGTTATTTCGGTGTGAGCAACTTTACTGTCGACCAGATGCGAAAAGTGATGAAAACAGCGAAGCACCCGCTCGTCGCTAACCAGATGAACTTCAATGTACTCTACAAAGACGAAGTGCCACAAATGTTTCGTGACTTCTGCAAACAGCATAATATCCAAATCGTTGCCTACCAGCCCATTAAGCGACAAGAGGTACTAAAAAACGAAACAGTCAGAATGATTGCAGCCGTGCATGGCGCAACGCCCGCTCAAGTGGCACTAGCTTGGCTTATTCAGGCTGGCACCTTGCCAATTCCGAAGGCGACGCAAAAGGCGCATATCAATGAGAATATAAAGGCTACTAGCCTGAAACTTACTGATGATGAGATGGCGAAACTGGAGAGTCTATGAGTAAAATGATCGCTACAGGCTATGGAAGTGACAGCCTAAACCAAATTAAACTCACCCGAATCTTCTCAAGAGTGTTCGTTATGCCCCTTACTCGACAGTAAACGAGGACGGTACACCACATAACACACCATTAATGTTTATATACAACGAAGATCTAACCAAAAATAGGGTTGAAAAATATAAAGCCAGGGTTCGGGCCAAAGCGGCGCATAAAAGATGAGTATAACTATTTTTGTCAGTGGTACAAACTCGTTGTAAACAAACCTGCCGAAGACTTCATAATTCAAGAAGAAGAGGTCGAGGGGGTAAAGTGGTTCACTCGTAATGAGCTAGAGCAAGAATTGCGCGAACATCCCAACAACTATCTTAAAGGCTTAGGTTGGGTCATGGAGGCGTTGCAATAATACCTCCCTACTGCAGCTATAAAAGTCAAAGTCCGAAAACCCGCCCCCCGTATGGCTAGTACTTGAAAGATCATCATTGTGAGCGTATAGTAGCAATTCTAAACGAGGTGTTATATGTCTACTATGTCCGAACGACAGCGACCAACACGTACATCAAGTCTCAACAGCGAAAGAATCGCACCCGATGGTGCGCCGTATCATGATGTCATACCTATTATCACCAGTGAATCAGTCCAAGGATCCCACGGCATTATGGCGTATGATCTTACAGGCGACATTGTACGTGTAATCACTAACAGAAAGTTTAATCGCTACGCTATAGAAAAAGATGGCAAACTACATGGTCTCTTCGAGCATGGTTTTGTCGATTTCAGCGATCTCCATCATGTTTTTTATGAGTGTGACGATGATGGTGAACGTTTGGTGATTGGCGAGCGCGTCGCCATTAATGGCCTCAGCAGATTTGTAGAAGAGTTACAAAACCACCTTTCACACCTCGGTCCAACGGATAATTTAATGCCAGCTGTAAAAATGCACGACCTCGGCCCCGACGCTACCGTAACAATTGATCCGTCAGCCGATACAATTCGACTACACGCGCCGTCGCGGATGCTAGCAGGTGAAGAAGTTATCACTACCGCATCCGACAACAACGCAACGGTAGAGATTACCCACGACGGCATTGCATTATTGATGGCAGCCAGGCTAGGGGAAGGCATCTGCCTTGGTCCCGAAGATCCGACGGTCGTGCGACTCGACGACGGTACAGTGCGCGTCTTTGTGACTCTTGCTATTAAAGAGCAGGGCGAGCGATTTACATTCGTAACGCTTATGCTTAAAGGTACCACAATGCATGATCTTGAGGCTGTAGGGATAGTGCCCGTAGGAATGGTCAAAGAAATGTG
>Ga0068857_100000360_pt1 | contig 31775 bp, 24 predicted proteins | sample KBSCornC72_FD_66591 | JGI IMG/M metagenome (GOLD analysis project Ga0068857, IMG submission 66591) | Corn rhizosphere microbial communities from Kellogg Biological Station, Michigan, USA - KBS Corn C7-2 | ecosystem: Host-associated > Plants > Roots > Rhizosphere > Soil ...
GCCGGAAAGCGAGGATCTTACTGGCCATTGAAGATATCTCCCGTCTGATGGCCTGATCCTTGCAGGACGATGCCCCATGGAAAAATCATTGCTTCAAAAGGATGGATTTCTCATCGTGGCGGGTGCATCCGCCGGAGGTATGAAAGCCATCCGCCAGCTGCTTGGAAGCCTGCCTCGCCGCATCGATGCCGCGATTTGTGTAGTGCTCCATCTTTCCCGTCAGGTCGATGCCGGTCATTTCCTGGCCGCCTTGCAAAAAAGTACGTACATGCCCTGTCAGGTGGCGATGGCCGGATGTCCTGAAAGAAGCGCGTCTGGCGGAGCTGGTAGCAAGCCGCATTGATCACATGCAGGATACATCTCATGCCCATACCGTTTATACCTGTCCGGATTGCGGAGGGGGGCTTTGGGAGATAAAGGAAGGCAAGCTGATCCGCTACCGTTGCCATATTGGCCATACTTTTACGGAAAGAGAGCTGATCACGGGGCAGGGGGAGAAGATAGAAGAGACACTATGGGTCGCCCTGCGAATGATGGAAGAAAAAAGACACCTGCTGTATAGGATCGCAGATCGCGAGACGGCACAGGGATCCGGGATTTGCCGACCAATACCGCCAGCGGGCCGCGGAAGTGGAGCTTCATATCCAGCGGCTGAAAGAATTCCTTTTCTCCTTTCAACACACGGACAACGGTTAGGGCTGCGGTACTAAAACTATACCGGAGAGGCCTCTCCCTTCCGGAGAGGAAGAATGACGGTAAAAACAGTTCCCTTGTACTTTTGACTGTCTACAATGATCTGACCGCCATGCTGCTGAACTATCTGGTGAGAAATATACAGCCCCAATCCCAGTCCCGGATGCCCAAGCGTCAGGGGATCACGGCTCCGGTAAAATCTTTCGAAGACCCTTTCCTTCACTTCGGGCGTCATGCCTATTCCGAAGTCCTGTACCCGAAGCAGGATGTCCTTGCCGGCCCTGCGGAGAAATATAATGATCCGGCTGTCGCCGGAGGAATATTTGATGGCATTGGTGATAAGGTTCTGCAATACCTGGGTAAGCCTCTCCCTATCTCCCCAATAGCTCAATTTGGATGTCTCGCTCTCCAATACCAATGGATGGGGTGTCGTCAGCTGCATCTCTTCCACTGTTTCCCCCACCATGCTCCGCAGGTCGAAATACTCTTCCCGTAATCGCAGCTGTCCCTGCGATATCCTGGTCGTGTCCAGCAGGTCCCTGGTAAGACAAGTCAATCGCTGCACCTGGCTGTTCAGCCTGCTAACGAGCTGAGCATGGCGTAAGTCGTTGGTTTCCACGAACTCCCTGTACAACATTTGGGTATATGCCTGGATGCTGGTGGCAGGCGTCTTCAGCTCATGGCTGGCAATGCTGATGAATTCATCCTTCTTCCTTTCCATCAACCTCCTTTCCGTTATGTCCTCCAGGACGACCAGCAGTCTCGATCGCTTGCCGGGCTGGCCGTTGATCCGCGCTGCGCTGAACAATAGGATGCGTTCGCCCAAAATGGGCACCTTGCATGACAGCTCGAGGTCTTCGAATATCGCGCGCCGGCTGACGGTGTTCTTCAGCCCGGATATCAGCCCGGGATCATCGAAAAGCCTGTTCGCAATGTCATGAAGATAGCTGCCTTCCACTTCTTCGGCGTGCAGCTTGAGTAAATGATAAAAAGCCTTGTTGGCCTTTCGGATACGCAGATCGCTATACAGATCCAGCAATGGTTGGCGCATGGTCTCTATGATCGCCTCCGAATACTCCATGGATTCCTTTAGCTCCGCATTCCGCTGGACCACCTCCTCATTCATCGTTTTCAACTCTTCATTGGTTGCCTGCAGCTCTTCCTTGGATATCTGCAGCTCCTCATTGATGCTTTGGAGCTCTTCATTGTTGGATAACAGTTCCTCATGTGCGGCCTGAAGGTCCTGCCGCGCCCTTTCAAAAGCATCCTGTATGTCCTGCATTTGTTTGTCCGCCGCCTGCAGGCTGTCTTTCAAGTCCTGTATCTGCCGTTGTTCCGGCGCCTCCGCCGCCGGTTTAACAGCTTCCGTTCCGGCTGCCTCCACGCGGGGTTCACCGATGACGACAAGCAGCAGGGTTTCTTCCAGCCACGGGATTGGTACGACATCGATGTTTACGATCATATCCCGGCCCCCGGTTTTTACCGGCATGCCTGATCTGCGGACAATTTCCCCCTGTGAGGCTGCCTGTTGTAGCAGCAGACGCAGCGGTATTGCCAGGTCCTCATGGATGATACGGGCCAGTTCCAGGGTCGCCCGCCCTGCCTGCGGACGAAGATAAGACGCCATGGCGCCATAAAAACGAAGTATCTGCTCGTTCCCGTCTACCAGCATCCCCGCCGGCACATAATGGGCAAGCATGATCTTGTCCGCCATCCGGCCGGCTTCCATTGTCAGCCCGGAAATGTCGGTCTTCGAATCCTGTTGTTTCTGGTACATACTGGCGGCAAGAAGCTCGTAGGAAATGTCCGACATATCCGGCTTGGGTGCATATATATTATATTCCTTGGACGCCCTGGCGAAGAATTTATCCGATGAGGAAAGACCATCATTCCGGCCCAGCAGGAGAAATCCGGAAGGTTTTAGCGCATAATGGAAGGATTTCAACGCCTTCCCCCTGGCCGTTTGCTCCAGCGACATAAGCACATGCTGACAGCTGATAATGTCGATTTTTGCATAGGGAGGGTCTTTTAAAATATTATGCACGGCAAAAATGCACATGTCCCTTATTTCTTTCACCACCCGGTAGCCGCCCTCCTGCCTGGTAAAAAATTTTCTCAGCCGTAAGGGCGAGATATGCTGTACGGCCGCCCTGGAATAGAGGCCGGTCCTGGCCGCATCGATGGTCGCCTCATGCAGGTCGGTGGCAAATAGCTGTATGGGGACCCGAAGCTCCTTCGCCCTTAAATACTCCAATAAATAAATGGCGATGGTGCACGCCTCTTCTCCTCCCCCGCAGGCCGGTATCCAGATCCTAATGACATCATCCAGCCTGCGGCCCTTCAACAGCTCCGGGAAAACTTTCTTTTGCAGGATCCTGCCCAGCATCGGCTCCCTGAAAAAGCCCACCGTGCCGGATAAAAGATCCCTATACAGCCTGTCGACCTCGTCGGGCTGATTTTCGAGACGTCGCACATACATTTCCAGGCTGGGCATCCTGTTCAATGTCATCCGCCGGATAATATGCTTATTCACCATATCCTGCCTGTAAAGGGAGAAATCCACCGAATGCCGCTGCGACAGCAGCTGGTAAATCCGGTCCAGCTCCACCTTGCTCTTGTCCAGATGCCAAAGGATAGCCCCATCGCGAAAGGTAAAGTTCTTCAGCGCCGCCAGTTCCCGCGCCATGCCTTCCGGCGAAAGGACCAGGTCCACATATCCCGATTCAATGGCATACTGCGGCATGCTCCGAAACGCCGCTGTCCCGTCCTGCGCCATCGTAATGCCCCCTTCGGCCCGGACTGCGCGTATTCCGGCCGTACCGTCGGCGCCGCTTCCCGACAGCAAAATTGCGATCGCATTGTTCCTGTAGATGGCCGCCAGGGAAGTAAAAAAATTATCGATGACATGATAATCCTTATGTATCCGGTAAAGGGAAAGATGAACAAACCGGGAAGGCCCGATGCTAAGATAATCTTCCATCGGCAGGACATACACCTTGTTCCTCTCCAGCGGCATGTTGTGCGCCGCATGCACCACTTTCATCGCCGTCCGCATCTGCAATACATCCCGCATATCCATATTCATCTCGTCCGCCGTGGCATAGAAAAGTACGACAAACGCCATATCGAGGGTCGCCGGCAAATGGTCCAGCAGGCTGCAGATGGCGCTCAAGCCGCCGGCCGCAGCACCAATGGCGACCACAGGGAAGGATACCTCTGCACTCTCAGGTAAATGTCCGCCTTCATCATTTATCAGCACTTTCTTCGGCGAAGGCGTAAGGTTTTTTTCTTGCATAGTCATTCTTTAAGTGAATTCACTTACAAGCCTTTAATTGGACATCGGTCGGTAGAAGCTTTCGGAGCATCGTAATGCATTCGAGTACGGAAATTCTCGTGAGCCAGGATTCGAGAGAAATTGTGGGGAATATGTAGGCGACAGGTCCTTGTAAAGCAAGTTTATCAAAAACGTACGGCAATATAGCCAAAGTTCCGGATAAACATCAATCGGGGGGGGGTAAAATATTTTCATGAATTCTTTCTATATTTGCTTTCTTACTGCCTAAAGCATGACCCCTTATACATATTGTTCCCTGTCGCGGTCCGTTCCGCATTTTTAATTGGCCTGTTCCCGGTTTTTTTATTGTTGACGTACTAAAGAAAAAAGAATGACCTTTTTTATAGACAACCAGTCCCTGTTTGCCCGGCAATTAGTAGAAAGCGTTTCCGATATCATCTATGTACTCGATCTTGAAAAGAACGATTTCCAATTCCTGAACTCGAGAGCCCGAGAGATGCTCGATCTCTCGGAGCGTTCAGATCTTGACGTTATACTGCATCCCGACGACCTGCAAAAAAGAAAGGAGCACCTGGCTGCCATGTTGAAACTGGCGGATAACGTAGCCAGGGAGATAAATGTCAGGTTGCGGGCAAAGGACGGCGCGTATAAATGGTTCCACATCCGCGACCTGGTATTCCAGCGAAAGGGCGATGGGAAGGTCAGCCATGTCACGGGCATTATCCGCCCCGCCGCCGGCGCCGACATACCCGGCAGCGATGAAATGACACGCCTCGTTGCCCGGAAGAACAGGCAGCTCCAATACCTCCACTCTGAATTGCAGACCTTCACCACCCTGGTGGCCCAGGACTATCTCGAAACCCTGAGACAAGTGTATATATCCCTGGAAATGATCATCAGCGCGGAAGCGCACCATTTCAGCAACCCGAGCAAGGCCCACCTGCGCAGGGCGCAGGCCATGCTGCAGAAGCTCAACCTTCTCACAAAAGACATCGTTTCCTATGCCGCCATCGGTGTCCCCAATGACCAGTCATCCCTCGCGGACCTCAACGAGATCGTCCAGGGCGTACTAAAAGATCTCGGACCAAAATTGGAAGCCGCCGGGGCCGGCATACGCTGCCACGATCTGCCCGTCATCAAAGGCCATCCCATTCTGCTGCAGGTCCTGTTCAACCATGTCCTCACCAATTCCATCCGGTTCAAACACCCCACACGGTCCCTGGCTATCGATATCGCTTCTCAGCGGGTGGTTGCCGACGATGTCCGCCATCCGGCCTCCTCACCGGACAGGTCCTACAATAAAGTGGAAATAAAAGACAATGGCATAGGTTTCAACCCCGCCGATAGTGAAAAAGTTTTCGAAATGTTCTATCAGAGCCATGACAAAGCCAAATACAAAGGTTCGGGCATGGGTCTGGCCATCGTAAGAAAGATCATGGATATTCACGGAGGATATGTGCTCGCGGAAACGATCCTGGGAGAAGGGACCAGCATTTGCTGTTATTTCCCGGTATAAAACCACCGTCTCCATCATTCCACTGCTTGTCCATGACAGGCTGTTTGTATCCGTAATAGTTTTCTCGCCGCCGCCAGTATCCTTTCCGCTTCCGGATAAGGTACGTTCACGGAATACAACGTCTTATCCACCCATCGTATCACCTCGTTGCGGCTGAGCTGTCCTTCCTCTATCGAAAAAGGCAGCACCTCGGCATGCCCCTTCCAGGGTGTGTGCTGGGGATTGGTCCGCGCATACAGGACGATCAACGGTCTCCTCAACGCCGCCGCAATATGCGCCGTGGAAGTATTGACGGAGATCACCAGCGCACTCTCCGATATGAACCCGATGAATTCGTCCATGGTCAGCACACCCGCCAGCGAATACACAGGAAAAGACAATCCCTTTTGTATAGCTTCAGCCAGCGAAGCCTCCTTGCCCGCACCCGTGATCACCAGCTGCATTCCCAGCTCCCTGTGCAGCAGCCTCGCCGCCTCGATCCAATATGGTACAGGATATTCCCTTTTCTTATCACTGACCCCCGGATGCAGCAGTATCCACGGCTTCCGTATATCGACTCCTTTCAGTGCAGCCCTGTGCAGCGCGGATTTGCGGGCAGTCTGGCTGTACGTTACATGCAGCCTGTCATCCAACACCTTGGCTCCGATGGACTCCACCAGGGACAGATCTCTCTCCACCTGGTGCACGATCTCGGTGTACGGTTCCTTGTCCGGCACCCAGTCGGTCAATAAATAATATGGATTTTCACGGCAATACGCCAGCCTTCTGGGAATGCCTGCCATGTAGGACAGCATGGCAGCCGGCAGCGCGCTCTGGCTATAGACGGTAAAGATCACCACCAGGTCGAACTTCCGGGATTTGATATTTTCCAGCAGCACAAAACATTCTCCAGGCGTGGGAAGATGCCCCGTCTTTACCCAAGGCGCATCCGCGGTAATAAGATCATCGATCTCCGCCAGATGCGGCGCCGCCAGGCTTCCCATCTTAGACGTCAGTAACGTGATACGGGCATGAAAGCTGGCTTTCAATGCGCGCATAGCCGGACCGCTCATGATCACGTCGCCCATATTGTCTGCACGTATGCATAAGATATTCCTGAATTCACTGTGGGACTGCTGCATAACCTGTTTTTGTCGATAGAATGATATGGGCGGCCTGCTCGATGTTCCTTACACAATGATGAGGCTGACGCATTTCATCCATCCGCCATTCCGTCTCATGTCCATTATCCAGCAGGATGGTCTGACACCCCGCACGCCGTCCCGCCTCCACATCGTCCAGAATGTCTCCAATCATCCAGGAAGAAGGCAGGTCTATTTTCCAATCCCTGGCCGCACGCAGCAGCAGACCAGGCTTAGGCTTGCGGCACTCGCATTCGCGCGCGTATAGCTTCACTTTCCCATCCGGATGATGGGGGCAGTAATAGAAATCATGCATATTCACTTTGCCGGCGGCTAACAGCTCGACTATCTTTTGGACCACCTTTGTAAGCTCCCGTTCCTCAAAATGTCCCTTCGCTACTCCCGACTGGTTGGAAATAATAATAAGAAGATATCCCTCCTTCTGGAGCCGTTTCAATCCCGGAAGAACGCGCGGCATCAGGCTGATCCGCGCGGGGTCCACATTATAGGGTATGTCCGGTATCAGGGTGCCATCCTTGTCCACAAATATTGCTTTTTCCATGACATCGGTTTGAAAAGTACTTCCTCCTTCATCGCCTTGTGCCGGAGCGCACGCTCTTTCTTCGCCTGCGCCTCTGCTTCATCGTATACTGCCGCCACCTGCTCCGATACTTTCTGCCACGTGAAGAGCTTATGCACCCGGCGTATCCCGTTCCGTCCCATTTTCCCGGCCAGCTTCTTATCCTGCAGCAGACATTCCACTTTCTCCGCCAGGGCGGCGGGGTCGTTTGCCGGCACCAGGAAGCCCGTCTTGTCCCTGGCCACGCTGTATTTGATCCCACCCGTGTCGGACCCGATGACAGGAATGCCGCAGGCCATCGCCTCCAGCGGCGTGATCCCGAATGGCTCATACCAGGGAGTCGTGATGAATACATCGGCGGCGGCATAATAATACCGTAGCTCATCCCTGTTTTTTCTCCCCGTAAAATGAATACGGTCCAGCACCCCTTCTTCCTCAGCTATCCGCTGCAGCCTGCCGATCTCGGGAGTAAGGGAAGGATCCGGCTGATCCGAATTGCCGCCTACAACCACCAGCCGGATCTCACAACCATCCTCTCTAAGCCTGAGCCTTCCCATAGCGCGTATGACATTGTCTACGCCCTTACGGGGTACCATCCTTCCCAATTGCAGCAGTATAGGCGCTTCCAAAGGTAAACCCAGTCTCTTCCTCGCTTCACAGCGGTCATACGGCTGAAATTCTTCCGGATTGAACCCGCAGGGCACAATGGTTATCCTGGCCGGATCTGCTTTATAATAACGGATCAGGTCCGCCCTGTCCTGGGGACATTCCGCGATCAGGCGGTCGGCATCTTCTACGATCCACCGCTCGATAGCGCACCGTTCGGGAGGGAACCTGTCCATCTCCTTCTGATATACCTTTCGCACAAGCCCCAGCGCATGAAAAGTAACGACATAGGGCAGCTGAAGTACTTTTTTCAGCGCAGACGCTACCAGCGCCGACATGAAGAAATGCGCATGCACCATCGTATAACGCACCTGCTCACGCGTGATAAACCGGACCATATTATCCGTAAATTCCCGCATATGCTCCAGCAGCCTTTCCTTCTCCATCGGCTCCTCCGGGCCCGCCTTCACATGGATCACCCGTACGCCCGGCGCCCATTCCACTATCTCGGGCTGCTCTTTACTGTCCCGCCTGGTATAAACATCGACCTTATACCCCTTCTTTGCCAATGCCTTTCCTACTTCGGCCACATATACGTTCTGACCGCCGTTGTCGATACCTCCCAGCACCGCCAATGGGGATGCATGCTCACTGATGAATGCTACTGTTTTCATATTTTCTGCTATTATTGGTGATGGCCTGACGGAATATATCCTCCCATTGTTGCGTGAATCGATGAATGTCGAATTTCTCTTTGGCCAATTTTTTTCCCTCTGCTCCAATAGTGGCTGCCAGTTCCGGATCATCCAGCATCCGCCGCATGCAGCGGATAAGATATCCCGGATCATTGTGAATAAACCCGGATACTCCGTCCCTGATCACGGATGGATATTCCGTAGTGGCCAGCGCCACCACAGGCATTCCCAGCATCATGGCTTCACATACAGCCAGCCCAAAGCTGGTGTACCGGATAGGAGAAAAGAAGAACCGGTAGCGGCTGATATAGCCCGGTAGTGCGGGATGCAATACCTCGCCCAAGCCTCCGTATTCCCTTGTGCCCATCCCGACAAGGTCGAGAGGAATATGCCGGCTCACTTCCTTGAATATATCCGAGCCCAGCTTTCTCCCCCGCTGATGAAGATGGTTGATCACCACGATGCCCCTTTCCAGCTCGCCGCTGTAGCGGAAGGGAGAAGTAGGCACCCCATGTTCGATCACGGTATTGATACGGCTGTTGCAGTGCCACATCAGCCGGTTGTAATGCGTGACATGCACCATGATCACATCCGGATCGTCCATTACATGACGTGCATCCGTAGGATGCTGCACAGGAGGATCATGTTCCAGGTAGATGCGCGGCAGCCTTCTTTGCTCCTCGCTTAAGACCTCATACTGGTCCGTTAAAAAATTCTTATTCGTTTGAAAAAGGATACAGTCGAAGGATAAATTGCGCACCTCTTCCGCCGGGACGGCGATCACATTGCTCCCAAAAGGGAAAGTGCTGCCCAGCCCGTAATAGCCCTCTTCTCTGCCTGCTGTCACCGGAATATAAATGGTATAGTTCCCCTGTGAAAGATAATAGAGGTAGCTGCCATGAATGTGCCACGTAAATATTGTAAGCTCTCTTGAGTTGAGATTTGCCATCGGCTATATTTTGAATATGTATGCATGGGGATATGATTCCTCGCTGAAAAAGTAGTGCCAGCCTGATACATCGTTTATTCCATGTTGGCTGTAGACATTAATTCCCGCGCTGTGCACAGAAGCGAACACTCATGCTGGACATCTGTCAGGCATCGCACGGGCCTGGTATTTGATGCCAGCCTCTGCATGTATACATTAGGAATCAACGCCGCATTTCACGATCCTTCTGCCTGCCTGCTTAAGGATGGGATCCTTCTGGCAGCCGCAGAAGAAGAAAGGTTCACTCATATCAAGCACGGCAAGCGTCCCATACCCTTTACGGCTTATGAGCTGCCCTTCCACGCCATCGATTATTGTCTCCGGGTGGCAGGCATTCATCTTAAAGAGGTAGACCATATCGCCTATTCGTTCGATCCGTTCAAATTATTGGACAGGCATCTGAGGGGGGATCATATAGCTCTGCCTCTTCGGCCCGGCAGCAATGCCTCACCCGACAAGTCCGACGAATGGTACTCCGATTGGGACCCTCTTTTTCTTACCTTCATCGTCAACGCGCCGGGGCAGCTGGCGGATGGATATCCCCATCACCTTCGCAAACGCTTTGCAGGGGCAGGACCCCACGCGGAAAAATGGCATTTCGTGGAGCACCACATTGCCCATGCAGCCAGCGCTTTTCTGCCCTCTCCCTTTCAACAGGCGGCCGTCATGACCATCGATGGACGAGGCGAACGCGCTACCACGAGCTATTACCTGGGTAAAGACAATGACCTGACTCTCCTCTCGGAAGTATGCATGCCCCATTCACTGGGAATGCTGTACGAGGAAGTCACCGATTACCTGGGATTCCTGCGCAGCTCCGATGAATATAAGGTCATGGCGCTGGCCTCCTATGGCCGTCCGGAATTTACAGACGACTTCAGCCGGATCATCCGCGTCGGGGAGAATGGCGATTATACGATAGAGCATCATGTGCTGGAAGCCATGTTCGGCCCAGCCCGCCAGCGACACGAACCCCTGACGCAAAAACATTTCGATATCGCCCATTCCCTGCAAAAAGTGCTGGAAGCGACGGTACTGGAGCTGGCGCGCTGGCTTTATGACGCCACAGGTGAAGAGAACCTTTGTCTCGCGGGTGGCGTGGCATTGAACTGTGTGCTGAACGCCGTGCTGCGTGATCAGGGACCTTTTAAGCGTATCTGGGTGCAGCCCGCCGCCGGCGACGCCGGCACCGCGCTGGGCGCTGCCTTATGGATCGACGCTACAAAAAGAAATATACAGCAGCGCGCTTTTGAAATGACGCACGCCTATTGGGGTCCCTCCTATGAGGATGCAGAAATTGAAAAATTCCTCCAATGGACAAAGGTGCCGTATAAAAAGCTCGATAACGTCGCAGCCCAGGCGGCAGAGATCCTGGCGCAGGACAAGGTCATCGGATGGTACCAGGGCAGAATGGAATTTGGGCCACGGGCGCTGGGCAGCCGCTCGATCCTCGCTTCTCCCATCCATCCCGATATGCAGGCTCGTCTGAATGAGATAAAGGACCGGGAAGATTTCAGACCCGTGGCGCCCGTCGTGCTGGAGGACGAGGCGGATCAATGGTTCGAAAACGCAGGCTATTCCCCTTTTATGCTGTTCGTCAACAGGGTAAAGGCGGACAAGGCGGATATGATACCCGCCGTCCGGCATGTGGATGGTACGGCCCGTATCCAGACGGTGAATCGCCTGCAGCACCCATCCTACTATGACCTGCTGCAGGAATTTAAAAAGCGCACCGGCGTCCCGGTCCTGGTCAATACCTCCTTCAACACAAGGGGAGAGCCCATCGTATGCTCGCCCCGCGATGCCATCGAGTGTTTCTGGACCTCGCCCTTCGATGCGCTGGTGATCAATTCCTTTTTATTGGAAAAATAAGAGCTATGGAAATATGCGTGTCGGTCGTCATTCCAACCTATCAGCGTCCGGAGCTGCTGAACAGCTGCCTGGATGCTCTGCTTCGACAGGACTTTCCGGAAGGACTGTTCGAGATCATCGTCGTCACGGATGGCCCTGATCCTTTGACAACCACGTCCGTCGCGGGACGGGAAGACTGGTTCCTGTTCCGCGTGTACTCCACGGAAGAGAAAAAAGGCCCCGCAGCCGCCCGTAACCTGGGCTGGCGGATGGCGGCGGGACGGCTGGTGCTCTTCACCGATGACGATTGCCTTCCCGGCAAATACTGGATCCGGGCCTACTGGCTGGCTTACCAGATCTGCCTGCAGTTCAATGTCGACAACTGGTCATTCGGACCCGCGCTTGCCTTCAATGGTCCCATATCCGTCCCCCGCTCAGAAAGGCCCACCGACTACGAACGGAATACGGCCGGCCTCGAGACAGCGGAATTCGTGACGGCCAACTGCGCCTGCTCCCGTACAGCGCTGGAGTTGGTGGACGGCTTCGACGAATCCTTCACCATGGCCTGGCGGGAAGACAGCGAGCTGGAATTTAAATTCATCAAGGACGCCATACCCATTCTCCATGTTCCCGCGGCCCGCGTGGTCCATCCCGTCAGAAAGGCCGGCTGGGGCGTCAGCCTGAAGGAACAAAAAAAAAGCATGTTCAACGCCCTGTTGTACAAGAAACATCCCTTCCTCTTCCGGAAAAAGATCTATCCCCACCCACTGTGGAGCTATTATATCATCGCCATCAGCGCCCTGACAGCCATTATAGCCGCCCTGTTTCAATTTTGGGTATTGACGGTGGCCGCCGCCGCCATATGGGCCGGCCTGACGACAGCCTTTGCAATAAAAAGACTTTCCGGAGCGTCGCGGAGCTTTTCGCATATCACGGAAATGATCCTCACGTCGATGGTCATCCCATTCCTTTCCATTTACTGGACTGTATATGGAGCCATCCGCTATAAAACTTTTTTCTTATGATGGACGAGTCACCAGAGAAAATAGCCATTTTCCGGGCATTGCAGCTGGGGGACATGCTTTGCGTCATCCCCGCCGTACGCGCCCTGCGACGCGCCATGCCCGATGCAGAGATCACACTGCTGGGTCTTCCCTGGGCAGGTGAATTCGTAAAAAGATTCGACATGTACTTCGATCGCTTTATTCATTTTCCCGGCTATCCCGGGCTGCCCGAGCAGGAATACGACGAAGCAGCCTGGCGCTTTTTTTTGGGGGAAATGCGGGCGGAAGCCTTTGACCTTCTCCTCCAAATGCAGGGCAATGGCACCATCGTCAACGATCTGCTCGGGCAGTTTGGCGCCCGGCGGCTGGCAGGATTTCACAACAAGGACAGCAGGGTCATGAGTCCCTGGTTCGTGGAATATCCCACCCAGCTCCACGAGATAGAAAGACATCTTGCCCTGATCCGACATCTCGGGATCCCCGACGACGGTACTGAAATGGAGTTCCCGCTCAAAGAAGAAGATTATGAAGCATATGCCGCGCTCAACCTGCCCCTGCGCGCGGGACACTACGTCTGTATCCATCCGGGGTCGCGGGGCGGCTGGCGGCAATGGCCGCCCTCCCATTTCGCCTTGCTGGCAGACCATTGCGCGGACAGGGGCTTCGACATCGTCATCACCGGCACCGGTGCGGAGAAGGATATTACAAGAGAGGTGTTGAAATGCCTTCACCATCCAGCCATCGACCTGACAGGACACACCGGGCTGGGCGCTATGGGCGTATTGCTGAAGGATGCTTTCCTGCTCATCGCCAACTGCACGGGCGTCTCCCATATGGCGGCAGCCCTGCACACTCCTTCCCTGATCATCAGCATGGATGGAGAGCCCCGCCGCTGGGCGCCGCTGGATACGCGGCTCCATAAGACCATCGACTGGACCACCCATCCGGGCATCGGCGAGACGCTCCTGCAGCTCAATACCCTGATCCTGGACAGAACCCCGCTGGCCGTAGGTGGAATAATATAACGCCTATGAAGAACTGGACGCCAAAGACAAACCTCACGGAAGAAGAGGTTCGCAAAGGACTGGGAATGGTCATCGGGGATGGCCTGGCGGCGGAGGCCATGACGACCCTTACGGGCGGCGCCTTCCTCGTGGCGATGGCACTGCTCCTGGGCGCCTCCAACTTTCAAATTGGGTTACTGGCCGCCATGCCCACCTTTACCAATATTTTTCAGCTGCTATCCATCTGGCTGGTGGGCAAGTTCAACAATCGCCGGCTCGTGGCGGTAGGCTGTGCGTTATTAGCCCGCATCCCACTGGTGCTGACAGGACTCATGGCCCTCACCTCCCATACTTCCGTCAGCGTGCTGATGTCCCTGCTGTTCTTCTATTATTTTTTCGGCTCCATAGCCGGCCCCAGCTGGAATTCCTGGATGAAGGACCTGGTGCCGGAAACAAATCTCGGCAGCTATTTCGCGCGCAGGACGCGCCTGTCCCAGATCCTGAACGTAACGCTCAGCCTGATCCTCGCCTTTCTGCTGGATTATGTCAAAAGAGATCATCCCTCCGCCGAGCTCACCACCTATGCCCTTTTCTTTATCGCGGGCGGCATCGTAGGCATCACGGGAGCTTTCGTCCTTTCACGGGCGCCCGAGCCACGCTCTTCTCTCTCCGGGGTGCATTTGATCAGACTCCTGCGACGCCCATTGACGGATGGCAATTTCAGCCGCCTGCTGCGCTTCAACGCCGCCTGGACATTTGCGCTCAACCTGGCCACGCCCTTCTTTACGGTGTATATGATCAAAGCCATGGGCCTGCCTATGTCCTATATCGTCGGCCTCACAATCCTCGGACTGCTCAGCAGCATCTTCACCATCCGCACCTGGGGCAAGCTGGCAGACCGCTACAGCAATAAGACCATCATCGCCATCGGAAGCCCCATCTATATCCTCTGCCTCATCGGCTGGTGCTTCGTAGGCATTTATACCCGCGAATACGCCAACCTCATCCTGCTGGTCCTCATTCACATCGTCAGCGGCATCGCAACGGCCGGCATCAACCTGTCCCTCACCAATATAGGATTGAAGCTGGCCCCGAGAGAAGACGCCATCGTATACCTTTCCACACAAAATATCATTACGGCCTTCTTCTCTTCTCTGGCGCCCCTCCTGGGCGGCTGGCTGGCCGACTTCTTTACCAGCCGTCACCTCCATATCACCGCTCAATGGACAAGCCCAACGTACCAAAAGACATTTCGCCTTCTCATGCTGCACGAATGGAATTTCCTCTTCCTCATCGGAGCTTTCTTTGCATTGATCGCCATTCAGCTGCTGGCCGCCGTGAAAGAGACAGGCGAAGTGGAAAAAGAAGAAGTGGTCCGCATCATGCGTTCCAGCATCAAGAGCAATCTAAGGGAATATTTCATCATCGGCAATATCATCACCTGGCACGAACAGCTGCGGGCCATGCTGCGAAAGAGAATGCTCCGATGATCCCATGGCATATGCTTTGAGGCGTTACAAAAAAAATTTTATGACCATGAGCAAGCAAATCACACGCCGCAAAGCCATCGGCGGCATAGGCACCGGGCTGGCTGCATTAACTATAGTACCTGCATTCGCCTCGCCGGCGTCAGCGCATTCTTCTTCGGGAACAGCAGCTGATCTGGAGGACCCGACGACAAAATATCCTCGTCCTCCCTTCAATGCGCAATCGCAGCCCTGGCCGGGTCTCGCTGGCAAAATGGATCCCAGGCCGGATCATGGTGAAAAAACGTATAAGGGGTCGGGCCGTCTGGCAGGCCGCAAAGCCCTCATCACGGGAGGGGACTCGGGTATGGGCCGGGCCGCAGCCATTGCCTTTGCCCGGGAAGGCGCCGATGTCGCCATCAACTATTATCCAACGGAAGAGCCCGACGCACGCGAGGTCATCGATCTGATCAAAGCCGAAGGCCGCAAAGGAATACCTATCCCCGGCGATCTGCGCGATGAAGCATTTTGCACGCGACTGGTGCAGGAGGCCGTAAACGGCCTGGGCGGATTGGACATCCTCGTCAACAATGCCGGAAGACAGCAGGCGCACGCTTCCATTCTCGACATATCCACCGAACAGTTCGATTGGACCATGAAGACAAATATCTATGCGCCATTTTGGATCATAAAAGCGGCTCTCCCACACCTGAAGCCGGGCTCGGTCATCATTGGCACCACCTCGGAACAAGCCTATGACCCTTCTGCTGACCTGTACGATTATGCGCAGACAAAGGCGGCCACCATGAACTATGTCAAGTCCCTTGCCAAACAGCTGGGCCCAAAAGGCATCCGGGTCAATGGCGTAGCGCCAGGCCCTATCTGGACTCCCCTGCAGGTCAGCGGCGGCGCCACTATGGAGAAATTGAAGAACTTCGGCGGACAGACACCCCTGGGAAGACCCGGCCAGCCCGCCGAGCTTGCCTCGGTGTACGTACAGCTGGCCAGCAATTCCGGCAGCTTTGCCAACGGCCAGGTATACGGCGCAGCCGGCGGCTCGGGACAGCCTTAATTTACTGCGTCTTTATCCCTTTTTCCTTCAAGGCACGGTAGACGACCGTCAGCATCTCGCTCTTGATGGTCTGTATGCTGGCGATATCCACCACCCAGGCATGGATCACCACGCTTAGCGTCTTCTCCGTCGCCGTGGCCAGCAACACTTTCGGCGGACTCTCCTTTGAAAGACCATGATGCCCTTTCAGCGCCTCTACGATAATACCATTGATCTCCTCGAAGCTATGTCCGGCCTCGATATTGACAGGCATCTCGACCCTTACCTGGTTATTGCGTACGGTCCAGTTGATCACCTCCCCGGACAGCAGGTCCGCATTCGGCATAATGATCTCCGTGCCCTCTTCCGTCACCAGCCTGCTGCTGCGAATGCCCATATTTCGCACAATCCCTTTTTTGCCGTTGAGCTCGATAAAATCCCCGATCTGAAAAGGACGCTCGAAAATAAGTATGACGCCCGAGACAAGGTTGTTGACGATGTTCTGTAAACCCAGCCCGATGCCTACACCCAGCGCCCCCAGCACGATGGTGATCTTGTCCAGCGGTAGCCCGGATGCGACCACTGCCAGCAGGAATCCCGAGATGATCAGTATCAGCCGAATCATTACCAGACGTGACCCCTTTCTGCCGGCCGCGGGCACGGCATGCTCGTCCTCCGGTCCGAAAAGGTACCCAATATACTTCTGAAGGACATTGGAAAGATATATCACCAGGCAGAACACGAGTATATTGCCCAGCCGGAAGGAAATAGTTCCCACCTTATGCGCCGTCGTCAGCAATACACTGAGCCTTGCATATAATGGATCATACAGATCCATGTTGATCGTAAACACGACAATCCAGGAGCAGACGGAAAAAAAGCTCAGCGCTCTCGACATGCCTCCCTCCAGCTTCCCATACACGAATACCTCCCTCCCGGGCTTTTCAGCCTCCCGGCTCACGGCCACCTGCAGTTCCAGGCTTTCATGCACGATCTTTATAAAAACGTACAGCCCGATGGCCTGCACCATCCCGAATATGGCGCTTACACCAAAAATATTTGCCAGGCTCAGCCGCCCAAAAACATTGGCCAGCACGGCCAGGATATTCAGGATCCGGAAAATGATGGCCACGGCTTTCATGGGCAAAGAATAAGGCAGGAAATGAAGTATCTTCCTTATCGCCCTTGCTCCCAGCGTCAGCGAAAGTATATTCAGCAGCAGCAGCCAGAACCGGACCCCGATGAAAGGCACCAGGACGACACCCGTAGCGGAAAAGAACATGTACAGCACCACCACAACAAACCATTGGAGTAAATATCGCCTGGGCCACCGGCGCAGGAACAAAATGCTCAACGCTATCATCATGACCAGCTGTACGATCTGCGTATAGACAGCCGGCGCATCCACATCGAAAAAAGGAATGATGTTCAGCATGATCACTACGGTGGAAAGATAGGGCGTCGCCTGTTTCAGATAACGCAGCTCTAAGGGATTTTTCTTACGCCGGTAATTGTATCGCACCCAAAAAAAGAACAGCAGTCCTATCATCAGGATATAAATATAATTGTCCCAATTCTGACTGATATAGTACCTGATAATGCCCTTCTGCCCCCTGTAGCTGTTCAATGCCTGCCTCATGGCCCGGTCGACGCTGGCGGCAGTGTCCCTGCCTTCCCATAAGAACCCGTTGTCCTTGCTGAACAGCCGCCGCCCCGACACCTTCTTCAATCCATCCACCCGGCTTTGCAGCTCCACTGCCTGAAAATAAATGGCCGATACTTCCGACTGCACGCTGTCTATCCGGTCCATATCCCGCCGCGTAGTCCGCTCCGCCAGCTTCCACTTCCTGTACAGTTCCGCCACAATGTCCAGGTACATCTTTCGATACATGCTGTCCTTGACCAGCTGATGAATGACAGAGTCCTTTGTAAAGGCGGCGATGCCGGCATTGAGACTGATCAGGTCGTTGTTGTATTTGAACAACGCGTTGCGTGCATTCTCCAGCTGCTGCTGTATATCTTTCAACAGCACGCCGTACAGCTGCAGGTCCCGGGTCTCCGGTACCGCCGTCTGCAGGGAAAGGTTGTCCGCAATGATCTTCAGATTGTACCGTATGTCCGGCAATTGCGCTTCGATCTTCCGTGTGTCATAGGAACGGCCCGTGCTGTCACTGACCTGGTTGAGGATCACGTGCATATTGTCCAGCCGCCGGGTCACGGTATCCAGCGAAAGCTCGATGCCCGTCTTGCCCTTCGTATCATCATGCCGCCGCTGGCCATAAGACATTCCTGCCAGCAGGATACCTGCCATGGTCAACAATAATTTTATACGCATAGGCATTTTTTTGCAACACGCCGGTAGCCGCAGAAATAAACATGCCAGCCATATGGGCACGCTTTTTTATGTTATCCCACGCATGGAACATTATTCCCAAATAAGGCAAATGGCCGCCTTCGCATTGAATACCCAGTACACTTCGCTCCCCGAAAGCACGCTGGATCAGCTCAAGCGCCACTTACTGGACTCACTGGGATCCTTTATACACGCTCTTCACCGTCCCACTGTCCAAAAGCTTGTCCGGGCCATCCGGTCACTTTCTACGGCAGGTCCCTGTGAAGCCCCCATCCTGGGGCCGGCCTCCATCGACAGGGCAGCCCAGCTGTATACCGCCCTTATCCGATACCCCGACTTCATGGATAATTTTCTGGGCAAGGAAGCCACCTGTCACCCCAGCGACAACATCGGCGCCTTGCTGGCCCTGTCCCAGGCAGGCTACGGCGACAGCACAGACTTCCTTATCGCCCTGGCAGTAAGCTATGAGATGGAATGCCGGCTCGTGGAAGAGCTGCCGGTGATGATAAAAGGATTCGACCATACTGTCCTGCTGGCTTTTTCGCTTACAGCTGGCATTTGCCGCATGCTGCGGCTCGATGAGACCCAAACCGCCCATGCGCTTGCCATGGCTGGAGTCTCTCTCGTCCCCCTGGTCACCAGCCGCGCTTCCTATACCAGCGAATGGAAAGGACTGGCATCCTCTTTCGTCGCGCTGAATTGCATCCAGCTCGGCCTGATGGCCAAAGAAGGCATCACGGGTCCGCTGACGCTTTTCGAAGGTCCCAAAGGCTATAAAGACATCTTTGGAATGACCCTTCAGTATGACTGGGACATCGAAGATTTCAGCCTCATCCAAAAATGTGCGTTGAAAACGTACAACGCGGAGATCCATACACAGCCGGCCCTGGAAGCCATCCAGGACATCCTGCGTCAGCATCCCATTCACCCGGACGACATACAGAACATCGATATCACGACCTTCCTCACCTGCTATCACATCGTCGGAGGCGGGGAATACGGCCCCCGGGATATGGTTCACTCCAAGGAACAGGCGGATCACAGCCTTCCTTATGTAGCAGCCGTGCTCCTGCTGGATGGACAGGTTTATCCCAGCCAGCTGCTGGAAGAACGCATCCTGCGCCCCGACGTGCAGAGCCTGCTAAAAAAAGTTAAGGTCCATACACGCAGTCCGCTGCATACGCCCGTGATCCTGGCAGGCCTGCTGGACCCTTATACCCAGGCCTACCCTGAAAAATTGTCCTGCAAAGTGACCTTAACCATGTCCGATGGAAAAGAATGGACAGCCGAAAAAGAAGACTATCATGGATATTATACACGCCCACTGGGATGGGAGGAAGTAGAAGATAAATTTAGGAGATTGACAACCTCATCCATCGACGGCGCCACTCAAACGGAGATCATTCACCTTTGTCGCCACTTGGAAAACAGTACCCCGGGCAACCTCATGAAACTAACTTTATGCAACAAGATCTGACGAATATTTTTCCCATCGACGACATCGAGGCAATCAGGGCCACCCTGCTTGCCCATAAGCAAACCCTTGCGCTGGCAGAAAGTGTGACATCGGGCCTCCTGCAGGCAGCCATTTCCCAGGCCACGGACGCCAGACAGTTCTTTCAGGGAGGCATCACTACGTATAACATCGGACAAAAATGCCGCCAGCTGAGGGTCGAGCCGGTGCATGCCCTGGAATTCAATGCTGTATCCAGCCAGGTAGCGAAAGAAATGGCCATGCACTGCTCGGAGCTTTTTTGCAGTCACTATGCCGTAGGCATCACGGGATATGCTGCACCCGTACCCGAAAAAGGTATCGATACCCCATTCGCGTATTTCGCCATCTATGGCAACGACGCCCTGCTGACATCCGATAAGCTGGACGGCTGGAAAGCACCGGCATTGGAAATCCAGCTGCATTACGTCCGGCAGGTGATAAAAACTTTCCGGAAGATCCTAACCTGACGGCTTTTTTTCACGACACACCAGCGCCTGGTAAGGTTGCAGCCACCAGTGGCTATCCCTTTCCTTTATCCCGGAATAATTATTCACGACTATCTCCCCGCCTACAGGTAGCGAGCAATCCGCAGGACATGACACTTCATGCGATGTAAAATTCAACATCACCAGGCAACAGTCTCCATCCATCCGCCTGTAATAAGCATAAATATGCGGATGTTCCGGCAACAGCAGCTCATACTCCCCATATACCAGTGCGGGAATGCTTTTCCGCAGGCTTATAAGATACCGTACAAAGTGGAGCACGGAAGAAGGATCATTCTCCTGCGCAGCCGCATTGACCTGAGAATAGTTGGGATGTACTTTCAACCAGGGCTCCCCGCGTGTAAATCCCCCATGGGCGCGGCTGTTCCATTGAAAAGGCGTCCGGCCATTGTCCCTCCCCGCCAGCTGCTGGTCCTTTATAAAGGCGTCCACATCCCCGCCATTGTCCTTTATACGCTGATACATCTGCCTGGTCTCTATATCCTGGTAGTCTTCGACGCGCTCGAATTTAATATTGACCATGCCTATCTCATCTCCGTTGTAAATAAAGGGGGTGGCCCGCATGGTGAGTAAAAAAGTAAACAGCATCTTGGCGGACAGGTCCCTGTATCCGGCATCGTCCCGGCCCCAGTGTGAGACCATCCGGGGCTGGTCATGGTTGCCCAGGTAGATCGTTGCCCATCCCCTGCCATTCAAAGCATTGTCCCAGTCCGTGTATATCTTCTTCAAAGCCGGCAGGCTGTATCCGCCCGGCTGCATCTTCTTGAATTCGCCAGGCACATAGCCGCACATGATGCCCTCGAAATGACACATCATGTTCAGCTCCTTCCGCGCGGGATCAACAAAGCAGTATGCTTCATCCGCCTGTACGCCCGGCGCTTCGGCAATGGTCAGGGCATCGTAATGACGCCATACTTTCTCGTGCATCTCCCGCAGGTATTCATGAAGCCGCGGCCCTTTCGCATAATAATGTCCCCAGTCGCCGTGATACTCGTCTTTCAGGATGGTAGGAGTTACATACGGCCACCGGATATCCTTCGAAATAAAAGTGATGGCGTCCAGCCGGAACCCGTCGATGCCTTTATCCAGCCAGTACCTCAATATATCATACAGCTGCTCCCGGACCACGGGATTCTCCCAGTTGAGGTCGGGCTGATGCCGGGAAAAATAATGCAGATACCAGCTGCGGGTGGCCTCATTGTATTGCCATCCCTTGCCCTCAGGGTCAAAAAATCCACAACGATGCGGAGGTTCCCCCTTTTCTTCCGGCCACCAGTGATAATAGTTATAAAAAGGATTGTCCCGGCCGCTGCAGGCTTCCCTGAACCAGGCATGTTCATCGCTGGTGTGATTGATCACCATATCCATAATGATCCTCATGCCTTTCCTATGCACGCGGCGGATCAGCAGCTGCAGGTCCTCCATAGTGCCCATCTTCGGCTGGATAGCACGATAGTCGCTGATATCATATCCGTTGTCCCTATCCGGCGATGCATATACGGGATTGATCCAGACGACATCCACTCCCAGGGACGAGATATGGTCCAATTTGGAAATAACACCCTTCAGGTCCCCAACGCCATCTCCGTTACTATCTTTAAAGCTCCGGGGATATACCTGGTAGATCACTGCCTTCTTCCACCATGCTGGTCGCTCTTTCATGTTCATGTCCTTAAAAAACCCATGCCATGGCATCTTCCTTGCATCATTCAAAAACATGGCAAACGATCAACAATACCTCTGGTGGCAGGACGGGATCATCTACCAGATATATCCGCGTTCCTTCCAGGACAGCAATGGGGACGGCATTGGCGATCTCAGAGGCGTCATGCGGCGATTGGATTACCTGAAAGGGTTGGGAATAAAGGCAATATGGATATCTCCGATCTATCCTTCCCCCATGGCCGACTTTGGATACGACATCTCCGATTACAGAGGCATATGGCCCACCTTCGGCACCATGGCGGATTTCGACGAGCTCCTCCAACGCATCCATGAGGCCGGTATGAAGCTGATACTGGATCTCGTTCCCAACCATAGCTCGGATGAGCATCCCTGGTTCCAGGAATCACGATCCTCACGCGACAATCCAAAAAGGAACTGGTATATCTGGCAGGATCCCAAACCCGATGGCAGCCCGCCCAATAACTGGCTAAGCGTTTTCGGAGGCAGCGCCTGGGAATGGGATGAAAAAACAAAACAATATTATTATCACGCCTTCCTTGTCAAACAGCCTGATCTCAACTGGCGCAATCCCGAAGTGGAAAAAGCCATGCTGGACATCATGCGCTTCTGGCTGGACAAAGGCGTGGATGGCTTTCGCGTGGACGCCATGTGGCACCTGATAAAAGACAAACAGCTTCGCGACAATCCCCATAATCCCGACTACGAGCCCACAATGGCCACCTATAACCAGCTTCTGCCTGTGTATTCCACAGACCAGCCGGAAATGCATGATATCATCGCCCGCATGCGCAAATTGCTGGATCAATACCAGCAGCGGTTGATGATTGCCGAGATCTACCTGCCGGTCAACAGGCTGGTGACCTATTACGGTACCAATGCAAGGGAAGAAGCCCATCTGCCTTTCAACTTCATGCTTATTTCCCTTCCCTGGGACCCCAAGATGCTGGCCGCCAACATCGACGAGTACGAAGGCGCGCTGCCTGCAGAAGCCTGGCCCAACTGGGTCATGGGCAATCATGATCAGCCGCGGATCACCAGCCGTATAGGGCCCCAGCAGGCAAGGGTCGCCGCCATCCTCCTGCTTACCCTCCGGGGAACGCCAACGCTTTACTATGGCGATGAGATTGGCATGCGTGATGTTCCCATCCCCAAAGACGAGATACAGGACCCGCAGGGCCTCAACATGCCGGATAAAAACCTCAGCCGCGATCCGGAACGCACGCCCATGCTATGGGACAACAGCGAGCAGGCCGGCTTCACTGCCGGCAAGCCATGGCTGAGGCTGGACAAGACCTGGATGCGTGACAATGTCCAGGTCCAGCGCCAGGATAAATACTCCATGCTCAACCTGTACCAGCGGCTGATCCAGCTGCGGCAATGCGAGCACTCCCTCATGACGGGCAATTACAAGCCGGTGTTCTCCGACCATCAGATGCTGGCCTATATCCGACAGAAAGAGGGAAGCGCCGCTTTTCTCGTCGTGCTGAACCTGACGCATCGTCCCTGCTATTTTGCCCCTGGCACCCTTCATTTCAAAGGCCAGATCATTATCGATACATTTCCTGAACAGGAACAAGCCATTGTCAACGACAGGATCGATCTGGGGGGCGACGAAGGCCTGATCGTCCGCCTGGACGAGTGGCAATTCATCTCTTCGAATCCAAATGCAACCGACCATCATACATAACGACAGCTGCACTTTCACCGTATGGGCGCCGGAAAAGAACAGCATGATCCTCCATCTGCCTGATGAGCGCAGAAGCATCGGCATGGATAAATGCTCTGACGGGTATTTCCGCATAAAAGTGCCGGGCGTAGGAGCAGGCCAGCGTTATTTCTACCGTCCGGAGGATCAGGCGGACAGACCCGATCCGGCCTCCCATTACCAGCCCGGCGGCATCCACGGTCCCTCCGAGGTAGTAGATCATTCCCGGTACAGCTGGCAGGACGATAAATGGCGGGGCCTTCCCCTGGAAGAGCTTATTTTTTATGAGCTGCACGTCGGCACATTTACAAAGGAAGGGACCTGCTCCGCCATCATTCCTTTTCTTGACGACCTCGTCTCTACTGGCATCAATGCCATCGAGCTTATGCCCGTGGCCCAATTCCCCGGAACCCGCAACTGGGGCTATGACGGGACATTTCTTTATGCCGTCCAAAATACTTACGGCGGCCCCCATGCGCTCAAGCAATTGGTGGACGCCTGTCATCAACGCGGCCTGGCGGTGTTTTTGGACGTAGTGTATAACCATGTGGGGGCCGAAGGCGATTGTCTTCCCTTTTTTGGCCCCTATTTCTCGGACAAGTATCAGACGCCCTGGGGAAAGGCATTCAACTATGACGGCCCCTGGTCGGATGGAGTAAAGGACTTCATCATCGGCAATGTGCTGCACTGGGCGGATCATTATCACATCGACGGACTTCGGCTCGACGCCGTCCACGAGATCTTCGACAGGAATGCCGTCCGCATATGGGATCTCCTGCATACCACCCTTCGCAAATGGCAACAGCGGTCGGGCCGCCCCTTCTATCTCATCGCGGAGTCCGATCTCAACAGCCCCCGCATCGTCGCCCCGCCGGACAGGGGCGGCTATGGCTTCGACACCCAGTGGATGGATGATTTTCATCATGCGCTCTATGTTCTCCTCGACAAGGATGGGATCAAGCATTACAAGGACTTCGGACGGCTGGAACAATTTGCCAAAGCCTATACGGAAGGATTCGTCCACAGCGGCGAATACGTGACCTTCCGCTATCGCCGTCACGGCGCTGCCGCTGCAGGTCTGCCGGGATATCAATTCGTCGTCTTTAACCAGAATCATGACCTCCCTGGCAATCGTCCCCAGGGACAACGTCTTTCCGTCCTGGTCGACCATCAGCGTCTGAAGCTGGCGGCAGCCGCCGTGCTCCTCTCTCCCTACCTCCCCCTGCTATTCATGGGCGAAGAATATGGGGAAGACGCCCCCTTCTATTTTTTCTCCGACCACCAGGACCAGCGTTTGAGAGACGAATTGAGAGAGGGACGGAAAAAAGAATTCGAGGCCTTTGAATGGAGCAGAGAACCACCGGACCCGCAGGATGAAGGTCTTTTCATCCAGTCCAAACTACAGTGGAGCAAAAGGGAGCAGGGAGAATACCGTCTGCTGCTGAACTGGCACCGGCAATTGATCACCCTGCGAAAAACACATCCTCTTCTGAAAGATCTCTCCCGCAATAATATCCGGACCGACCTGGGCCGCTCCATATTGGCCGTTCACCGTCACAACTCCGACAACAGCAGACAGCTCGTTGTCGTATTCAATTTCTCCGATCAGCCAGCCAGCTACCGGCTGGCCTATGATGGCGCCAATCGCTGGGTCCGGATACTGACCTCCCATACCCAGTTGCCGGAACTGGTATATACGGGGGAAGAGATCAGCCTGCCGGCATGGGGCATCGGGGCTTACGACCTGGATGACACCAGTATCAATACGCTCCGGCCCTCCGCCCTGACCATGCCCTCCGCGGAATAGGTCTGTCCTTTCTCGCCCGTACAGGCGTCCGGGTCCGCCGTATCCCAGATCTTGCTCCATTGCCTGCCGAACTTTTCCGCCGGCAGCTTGTAGTCGATGGCATTGGCATCCGCATTGAATATGATGTAAAAGCTGTCGTCCATCAGGGGACGGTTCTCTTGATCCACGGTATTCAGCCCGCCACCAAAAAGAAAGATGGCCAGCGACTTGGCAAAGCCCGCCTGCCAGTCCTCCTCCTCCATTTCACTGCCGTCCGGCCGGAACCAGGCAATATCCGTCAACCCCTTTTTACGGAAAGGCCTGCCTATAAACCAGTTCTTTCGGGAAAATACAGGATGCTTTTTCCGGAAATGGATCAGCCGGCTGGTAAATTCAATCAGCTGCCTGTCCGCATTTTTCCAGTCGAGCCACGACAGCTCGTTGTCCTGGCAATAGGTATTGTTATTCCCTTTTTTCGAATGCCCCATCTCATCGCCGCCGAGCACCATGGGCACCCCCTGTGAAAGCAGCAAAGTGGTAAGGAAATTCCTTTTCTGCCGCTGACGCAAGGCAAGGATGCTCTTGTCATCCGTGGGCCCCTCGGCCCCACAGTTCCAGGAAAGGTTATCCGCATGTCCATCCTGGTTGTTTTCCCCATTGGCCTCGTTATGCCGCTGCTCATAGCTGACAAGATCGGTGAGATCGTATCCATCATGCGCGGTAATAAAGTTGATGCTGGCCGTAGGATTGCGGTTGCCGTTCTTATAAAGGTCGCTACTGCCCGTAAACCTTTCCGCAAATTCGGCCAGCACGCTATCCGCCCCCCTCCAGTAGTTCCGCATGCAGTCCCTGTACTTGCCGTTCCACTCCGCCCATCCGGGGGGGAACTGACCGATCTGATACCCTCCCTCTCCCACATCCCAGGGCTCGGCTATCAGCTTTACGTCGGAAAGAACAGGGTCCTGGTAGATAATGCTGAAAAATGCGCTCAGCCGGTTGACATCATGCAGCTCCCGCGCCAGTGCGGCCGCCAGGTCAAACCGGAACCCGTCCACATGCATTTCCTCGACCCAGTACCGGAGACTGTCCATGATCAGCTTCAGCACGTTCGGCAGCCGGGCATTCAGCGTGTTCCCCGTACCCGTATAGTCGAAATAATATCGCTTATCGTCCGCCAGCCGGTAGTATTCCGTATTGTCGATACCTTTGAAGGACAAGGTCGGACCCATCTCATTACCTTCGCCCGTGTGGTTGTATACCACGTCCAGGATCACCTCTATGCCGGCTTTGTGCAGCTCCTTGACAGCCGTCTTGAAATCTTTCACCTGTCCGGCGATATCCGCCCCATGATAGAATCGTATGTCGGGCGCAAAAAAACCGATCGTATGATATCCCCAGTAATTCGTCAATCCCATCTCTTCCAGGTGGCGCTCCGATATGGATTGCTGTACCGGCATCAGCTCGATGGCCGTTATGCCCAGGTTCCTGAGATAGCTTATCAGCGCAGGATGCGCCAGCGCTGCATAAGTGCCTCTTATCTTCTCCGGGATCTCCGGCATCAGCCAGGTCAGCCCCTTTACATGCGCTTCATAGATGATGCTGTTGTGATAAGCTGTCTTGGGACGCTTCTCATCTCCCCAGTCGTAACGGTGATCGATGACGGCCGCCTTGGGCGCCACGGTGGCATTGTCCTCCTCGCTAAAGCTTAGATCGTCCTCGCCTATCTTATATCCATAAAGACTATCGGTCCATTCCACAACACTGCAGATGGCCTTCGCATACGGATCCAGCACTACCTTATTGGGGTTGAACCGATGCCCCTCCGACGGCCCGTAGGGCCCATGAACCCGGTAACCATACAACTGACCGGGACCGATGTCCGTGAGATAGATATGCCATACGTCGTGTGATCTTTCCGTAAGCTGTATACGCTTATATTCTTTCTCACCCTTTGCCTGATGAAAAAGACATAGTTCCACCTTCTCCGCGTGCCGGGCATAAAGGGCAAAATTGACGCCCTTCCCGTTCCAGGTGCTGCCTAGAGGGAATGGATCGCCGGGATAAGTATTCATATACCAATATTTGATGTGTGATCATGGCTGAAAAAATCATTCCATGGCCTTTCTATTGCTATACGATAGGAATACCCATCAATACAATACACCATATTATGCGTAAGAACACAGACCCACGTCCCGCCGGCTTTTTTGAAAAGCTTGCCGCCTACATTACCAGAGCCACCGGCAGCACGCCCGCCTTTATTATCGCACTGCTATTGGTCCTGGCCTGGGGAGCGACGGGCCCTATATTCCACTATTCCCAGACCTGGCAGCTGGTCATCAATACAGGAACGACGATCATCACCTTCCTCATGGTATTTTTGATACAAAAAACGCAGAATAAGGATTCGCTGGCTATACAGCTGAAGCTTAACGAGCTCATCGCCGCCCATGAATTCGCCAGCAATCGGCTGGTGAATGTAGAAGGTATGACGGAGGAGGAGCTGAAAGTGATCCAGAAATACTATGCCCACCTCAGCCAGTTTGCGAAAACAGAAGAAACACTCCAAAAATCACATTCTATTGACGAGGCAGAACGTTTACATGCCCGTAAAAAACATGCAAAAGGCCCGGGGTCCGGGCAGCTGCCGTCAATGCCGGAATAAAAGCCTGCATTGAGTAAAAACTTCTACAGCAGCGGCTTTCGGGCCGGTGGAACACAAAATATATTGCGTGGCACGCTTTTACTATATACTATACCAATCACAAAAATATAGTAAACCATTTCTTAATTATAAATTCTGTTGTATGCCTAAAACAAATACCGCATCCAAACGTGCCGGCTCCAGCACCCCATCAAAACGCGCCAGTTCAGGTAATGGACGTACGTCCGCCAAAACTCAGGGTTCCAGGACCTCCTCTAATTCCAGGACTTCGGCTGGCTCCAGGACCTCCGCTGGTTCCAAAGCTTCCGCCCGCTCCAATAGCCAGTCCAATTCCAGGACCCCGGCCCAGGCCGGCTCCGCCTCCCGGTCTAACGCCCCCGTGGAAGACTCGAAATTAAAAGAGTTCTTTATCGACGAGCTTAAAGACATCTACTGGGCAGAACAAAAGCTCGTAAAAGTACTTCCCAAACTGGCAAAAGCAGCCACTTCCGAGGAATTGCAATCCGCCTTTACCAACCACCTGGAAGAAACAAAAAACCACGTACAACGTCTCGAACAGGCATTCAAAATGCTGGGCGAAAAGGCCTCGGCCAAGAAATGCGAGGCCATGGAAGGCATCACGGAAGAAGGCAGCTCGGTCATCGAAGACACGGATGAAGGAACAGCCACCCGGGACGTCGCGCTCGTAATGGCGGGACAAAAAGCCGAGCATTATGAGATCGCTACCTACGGCGGGCTGATCCAGATTGCCCGCACAATGGGACACGACGACGTGGCGGAGCTCCTGGAACAGACACTGGAAGAAGAAAAGAATGCCGATCAGACATTGACAGAGATTGCCGAAGGAGGCATCAACTACCAGGCATCTGAAGACAAGTAACTATAGGGGCTGTGCAAGCAGCCCTTATTAACATTATTCAAACCACTCCACGATCTGTTCGCCGATGGCGTCCACCAGCTTCTGATCGCTGACCAGGTCCATCTTCCACCCGCTCTTGCCATAGCGGATAATACCCAGGCTGTCATTGTTCAGCCAGACATCCAGCTCATAACAAATGTCCTTCTCACAGGTCTGGGAAATGGGAATGGCTTCCCCTTTTATCGCCTTATCCTTGTAAACGAACTCCAGCGGAATAGGCTTCTTTTCCAGCTGGTCGATAAACTCCTTCAGGAACTTGATCAGATGCTTGCGCTGTGTAGGGCCTGTGGCCGACCATTTCTCCTTATCCGCCCGCTTGTGCGCCAGTTTGAATTTCAAACCCGTCATCTTTGTATCGTAGTCATTCGCGTTCAGCTTGACGGCCGTCTGATGCGCCAATATGTACCAATGGTATTGCGTACCCACGGGAACACCCGAAGACTCCGGAGCATGCCCCACCCTCCGCTTGGTTACGGCATAAGAGATCTCCCACAGGTCGGGAGTGATCTTGGTCTCCTTCCAGTCGCCCTTGTCATAATACCAGTGGTGCCCCCGTCCGATCTGCACGCCGGTGTAAAGCTTTCCATTGAAGTTCTTGAATTTATTGAAGCTGGCCGAGAGGTCCTTCGAACCTGGTTTGGAAGAGTGACTAACCTTTGCGGTCTTTTTTTTAACGGAAGAGTTTGCCCTTTTAGTAAGCGTTGCCGTAGCCATATTGAGTTTATGGTCATCGACATAAATTTTATGCCAGCCATGCCTCGGGGAAGAAAAGGGGCAGGATATTCTTCCGGCTGACCGCGAAAGCTTTAAAATGGCTGGCATAGTTTTTTTGCCTTAGGTCAGCGAAGCTTCACAAACGCACATTTACTAATCACAAAATTTTAATGTATGGCTACGAGAAATTCAGGAAGACGTGGTTTTGCGTCGATGGATCCCGAGGAGCGTAGAGAGATGGGCCGCCGGGGCGGTCAGGCTTCTCATGGAGGTCGCGGTTATCAGGAAGAGGATTATAACCGGGGTTATGAAGAGGAAGAGGACGAGGACGAATATGACGAGGATCGCCCATCCTCCCGTTATCAGAACTATGGAGAAGAAGAAGGCTACGACGAGGACTATGACGAAGATTACGACGAGGACGAAGAGGACTATGGCCATCGCCCCTATTCCCGCTATGAGGAAGAAGAAGAGGACGAAGGTGAATATGGCGGCCGGGGCCGTGGCTATGGTCGCGGCAGGGAAGAAGATTATGGCTATGACCGGGGCCGTTCCAGGAGCTCCTCGGGAGAACGTGGCACTTCGGGAGGACGTGGCTCTTCGGGCCGCGGTGGTTCCTCCGGTCGCAGCAGCTCATCCGGCCGCAGCGGTTCTTCCAGGAGAGGATTCGCCGCTATGGATCGTGGCACGCAACGCCGTATCGCCAGCGAGGGAGGACGCGCCTATCATGAAAAAAGAGGCGCCCATGGACATGATGAAGGAGGCCGCCGCGGCAGCAGCAGCCGTTCCGGTGCCTCATCCAGGGGCCACCAGGGTTCAAGCTCCTCCAGCCGCAGCCACTCAGGTTCTTCCGGAAGAGGGGGCGGCCAGTCACGCAATTCGAGAGGACAGTTCACCAGCCGCAGCGGACGCTCTGGCTATGGCAGCCGGTCACGCGGCAGCAGCAGCAGCTCCCGCGGAAGATAAAATTATAACTTATTAAAAAGCATATCATGACCCGAGCTTGCGAGAGCCATGATACCATTAAAAAAAATCGACTCGTCATGAAACAAACAGCAACGGCACGCCGCAGCAGCGGACAAAAGTCAAAAAGCAATGCCGCCAAAAAACAGTCTTCCTCCGGCAGCAGGTCCACCGGCAACAAGTCCTCATCCTCCAGCCGGTCCTCGGGCAACAGCCGGTCCGCCAATAGCAGCTCCCGCTCCGGCAGCGGATCAGCCAGAGGACAGGACAGCGGTCGCTCGTCCATGATGCGGCCCTCCTCCGGTACTATGGAGAGAGGCGTGTCCTCCTCCTCTTCGGGACTCTCCTCTCCAAGAAGCTTCCAGCCGGACAGTGGTCAGTACCTGGAAAAATTCTTCCTCGACCAGCTGCAGGATATCTATTACGCCGAACAAAAGATCGCTCAATCCCTTCCCAAAATGCAGGAAGCAGCTACCACGGATGAGCTGAGGGACGCATTCGAAGATCACCTCTATCAGACACAACGGCATTGCCGCCGCCTGGAAAAGGTATTCGATATGCTGGGGCAAAGGGCGGAAGGCAAGAAATGCGAAGCCATCGAAGGCATTGTCAGAGAGGCCGAATCCATCATTAACGAGACGGAGGAGGACACCATGACCCGTGACGCCGCACTCATCATGGCCGCACAAAAAGTAGAGCATTACGAAATAGCCACATACGGCGGCCTGGTCCAGATGGCCATCACCATGGGTCAGTACGAAGTAGCCGAGCTCCTGGACAGGACCCTGATGGAAGAGGAAGATACGGACCTCCTTCTCACCGAGATCGCCGAATGCGAAATCAACGTCATGGCTGAATTCGAAGGCATCAACGAAGAACAGGGTGAAATGGGTGAAGAAGGCGAGGAAGAAGAAGAGGGGGAAGAAGGCGCCGGCATAGAGAGTGAAAATGCTGAAGAAAATGAAACAAGATAAGAAGAATCACCATCGCCGTAAAAAGGCGACTGGCAAAAAAAACGCTAAGTCCTCCGGGGGGCGTAAATGGTCCGCCGGAGTGACAAAGCATAGCAACGCGCTGGACCTGGAAAAAGGGGTCTTTACTTCAGGCAGCCCG
>Ga0068857_100000361_pt1 | contig 31698 bp, 25 predicted proteins | sample KBSCornC72_FD_66591 | JGI IMG/M metagenome (GOLD analysis project Ga0068857, IMG submission 66591) | Corn rhizosphere microbial communities from Kellogg Biological Station, Michigan, USA - KBS Corn C7-2 | ecosystem: Host-associated > Plants > Roots > Rhizosphere > Soil ...
CGAACGCGGCGCTCGGCAATGCGGTCGACGAATCCGTCCTCACCAGCGAGCTCGTTGCCAGCGCCACTGGCGCGCTTGCGCAGCGCCTGGCCGGCGGGATGTTCGACGTGGTGAATGTGACGCCGGGCTCCGCCACCGACCAGAAGGACAACAAGTCGACCGCCGCGGACGCCTTTTCGTCGAGCCGCCTGGGCGTCGGCAAGCAGCTCTCGAACCGGCTCTTCCTCACCGTGGACGCCGGCCTGTGCGCGCTCACCGGCGGCACGACGTCGACCGACCTCGGCCAAACGTTAGGCGTGTCGCTCGACTACCGGTTCCGCCGCGGCGTTCACGGCTCGGTGAGCTCGGCACCGTCCACGGTTGGCGCGGGGTGCGCCAACCAGGCATCCGGCCGCAACACGGCGATAACACCTCGACAATGGGGCGTCGACCTGAGCCGAGTCTGGCGCTTCTGACCGGCGGGGGCGCGCTGCGGTCGAGCGTGCTCCCCGCTGCACGAAAGTCCAATGTTGGATCGCGAGTTCCCGCGCGACGCTACGCCGATGGCAGTGATCGTGCTGTCTCTCGCTGCCTAACGCGAGGTCACGCCATGCGACACGCAGCGATTCTTTGCGCCACGCCTGTGCTCGCGAGCGCGGTCGCCTGCCGCGCCCTGGCCGCCCAGATGTTCCTCGGCTTCGGCGGGCTGGAAGCGCGCGGCGGCGTCGCCGATGCGAAGGCCGGCGGCTCATCGGCCACCTTCGAGGCCGACCTCGGTTACGCGTTCATCCCGGCACTGCGCACGACGCTTGGCATCGACTTCTTCGGCTCGAGCATCGATCGCGAAGTGTCTGGTGAGCGAGTAGGCGGGTCGATGCAGGGCGCGGGCGGCGTCGCGTCCCTCCGCTACGACGCCTTTGCGCAACGGCAGTTCGGTCTCCACGTCGCGGCCGGCGTCGCCATCCACTCCATTCGCACGAATCCCGATGACCCGTCGGCAAAGGACAGCCTTGGTGGTCGGCATAGCGGCCTGCAGTTCGGCGCCGGCGTTTCCTGGCGCATCGGAGGCGGACAATTCTGGTCGGCGACCGCCGACGTCCGGCGTGTGGCGGAGCGGGACGTCGGCCGCACGCTGATCACGGTCGGACTGCGGTACTCCATTCGCGGCCGCCGGATGTACGACCGCGATGACGTCCCGGCGGTTACCCCGACGCCGTCGTCACCCGCGTCGGGTCGTTGAGCGAGACCTACCGGGATCTCCTCCGTCGATTAGCGAACTCGACAATTAACTGCACGTTGCACCTTTGGCACATGGCTCCGGTTGGTGAGTCAGGCCATTGTGGGTTGTCCGAATCGAAAGGCGAAGCGCCACGCCGCCGGCGGCAGGATTTCCCAGGGCCTTCGCATGTTCGCCACCGTCGGGAGCAAAATCATGGATGATGCTCAACCGCTCGTCCTCGTAGTCGACGACGACGAGTCTGTACGACGTTCACTACGCTGGTTGCTCATTTCGGCCGGCTACTCCGTGGCGACGTTCAGCTCCGGGATGGACATGCTCGAGCACCGGCCGCCGGAGCAACCAGCCGTTCTCCTGATGGACGTCCGCATGCCGGATATGACGGGCCTCGAGGTGAAAGACCAGCTCTCGAGAATGGGCCGCGACATCGTCACCATCTTCATCACCGGTCACGACGACGTCGCCATCAGCGTTCAGGCTATGAAGAGCGGTGCCGAGGACTTCCTGCTCAAGCCCTTCGATGAGACCACCGTGCTCGAGGCGGTGGAGCGAGGCATCGTGCGCCAGCGCGCTCGATTGCAGGAGACCCACCAGGTTGCTGCCATCGGCGGGCGCTACGAGACGCTCACGCCGCGAGAGCACGAGGTCTGCGACCGCGTCGTGGCCGGGCGCCTCAACAAACAGATCGCCGCCGAGCTCGGGATGTGCGAGCAGACGGTGAAGGTCCACCGGTCTCGCGTTATGCGAAAGATGAATGCGGACTCGCTCGCGGACCTGGTCCGCTCGATCGACCTGTTCCGTCGTCTTAGCAGCCGACCGAAACGCACCGACTCGCCGGTCCCGCTGACCGCCGTCGTCGATGGCGCTCGTCACTCCGCTCCCGCGTACACCCTGTTCTCTCATCCCGGCGCACGCCAAACGGCACGCGTTGACTGATCGCCGCTACGGGCGGCGATACGCTTACGTCATGGCATCGTGAAGCCCGTCCAGCGCATACCGCCCGAGCCGCAGAGCCGCTGGGTCGCCATCGTCGATGACGACCCCTCCGTGCGCTCTGCGCTCGCTCGTGTGTTGAGAACCGCCGGCATCCCCGTCGAGACGTACGCGAGCGCCCATGAGTACCTGAGCGCATCGCTCGACCGCGACCCCGCGTGTCTCGTGCTCGACGTGCACCTCGGCGGCATGACCGGGTTCGACCTGCACGATCGGCTGCTCGCCTCCGGCTCCGCGGTCGCCGTGGTGTTCATCACGGCGCACGACGAGGTCCCGACGGATGAGCTCGAGCGTCGCGCCGGCCCGGACGGGTACCTGCGCAAGCCGTTCGACGGCGATCAGCTGCTCGCCCTCGTGCGGCGCGTCGCCCACACCGGCTCAGCATAAGGCTGTCATCCCGAGCCCTGTTGTCATCCCGAGCGGCTTGTCATCCTGAGCCGTCAGGCGAAGGATCCTCATCGTCCCGAGCGAGAGCCCTCCACCGTGACCCCGAAGATCCCTCCCTTCGTCGCTGGCGCTCCTCTGGGCAGGCCCTTCGCGGCTGGCGCTCCTCTGGGCAGGCCCTTCGCGGCTGTCGCTCCCCTGGGCAGGCCCTTCGCGGCTGTCGCTCCCCTGGGCAGGCGCCTGCCCGGCTCGGGATGACACAGTATTTCAGAATGTCTTGATACGCCCGCGGTCGATGTCCTTGAGGAGCGACTTGAGCCGGTCGCGCACGCCATCGATCTCATACGTCGTGAGGCCGAGCTGCAGCGTCGATCCCTTCCGACGGACCCCTTTGTCCACGTCGAGGTTCGGACCCGCCGGCGTCGTAACGTAGTCATCACCGCGACGTTCGAACTGCGCCACCACTCCGAGCGCGGTCGCCAGGCTCGCCTCGTTGATGCTCCGCAGCCGCGCGGCCGTCGCGGCGGACACGCGTTTCACGCGCATGTTCTCCCAGTCCGTCCCGCGATTACTCGGAGGGCTGGCGAACGCCACGCCATTGTCCACCGCGAACAGTCTCGGGTTCGCCGAGTCCGCCGATAACAACATGTTGCCCTTGTTCGCGTCCCGGTGGCGAATGAGATACGTGAGGATGTTCAGGTCGCCGAGATGACGCGCGTACACCGAGTCGCGATCGGCGCGTTTCGAGTCGAAGACACCTTCCGGCGTCACGCCCATTGTCCAGTACTGCAGTTCCACCAGCACGGCTGGCGAATCCTCGAACGTCGGCTCACCCTTGAGTCCCGCCGACGCGGTGAACACGCTCTGCGGAACCATCCGAAGTGCCGTCGGCGGCACCACGTAATCACGCTCGTCGAGGAAGAGCTTCTGGAGCTCGTAGGCGGCCGCCTCATAACGCGGCTGATTGTTGAACGCCTCGCCGCCCGTAGGCGCGACCGCCCACTTCACCTCGATCGCTGTCGTGTCGTTGAACGCGAGCAGCACGTGCTCCGTTCGGTCTCCCTTGAATCTCGAGCCCTGAGACGCGACCGGCTTGAGCGCGCTATCCCGGAGATACGCTTCGATCCGAGCCGCTCGCATCCCGATGTTCCCATCCTGAGACGACAGGACGTCCACGGGCAGCGCCGCGGCAGCGAGCGCGCAGCTGAATAAAATGGAGTGTCTCATCGTGGCCGTGCCTGTTGTTCGAGACTTCGGTCGGTGATCGGAGCACTAACGGAATGGGGGTCGGGGATCCCGTCATGCACCGCCAACTCGACAAGCCAGCGGAGTCGAGCGGCAGTTCCTCGCAGCAGCGACACCGCGAGGTCCGGATGGTCGTGCAGCAGGTCACGCAGGTCGCGGCGCGTTAGGCGAAGGAGACGGCTCTTTCGCACCACGCGGACGTCGAGCCCGATCGGCGCATCATCGAGAATCGCCAACGCCCCCACCGCCTCTCCCGATCCAACGGCGCGCGTCGTTCGGCCGGGCCACTCACCGCGAAGCTCGCCGTCGATGACGACATACATCGCGTCGGCCTTCTCCGTGCCGCGCAGGAGCATCGCGCCCGCGTCCGCCTCTACCTCCTTGGCGAGGAGCGCGATGCGCGCCAGGTGATGGCTCGGCGTGTCCGAGAAAACCTCGACCCGCTGCAACAGAAACACACGTTCGATGACTTCCATCGGATCAGCTCCTCCTCCGGTATCCGCATAGGCGGCACACTGCGCAACCCACGGGTCCTCGTCCCGACGCAGCGTCGCGATCACATCGGCTCGGCCACGCGAGACGCCAAGCGAGTCATAGTCGGGTGCTGCGCGAAGGATCGGCTCGAGGCGTCGGACAACCGGGCGACTTGCCGATTCCTCGATCAGCTCGAGCGCTTCCGCCCGGCGTCGCTCATCGCTTCCCGTGATGGCGCGATAACACCCGTCGACGACTCGCGGCTCGTGAATCACGCCGATCCCGTCGAAGACGGCGGCCTGCCGCATTTGCCAGGCTTCGGTGATCGACCGCCCGAGCAACCGGTCGGGATCACCACTTGCCGTCGCAGTCACCACCGCGCCTGCGGCCGCATACCGCTCGGCGGCGCCGAGATGCTCGGTGACGATATCCTGCACGACAGGTATCGCCACGCTTGCATCGGGAGAGTCGTCGCGCACTCGCCGAAGTGCGTGCAGCGCGTCGGTCCGCAGCACGATCTCGAGGGTGCCGTCAGCCGCGGCGCCGAGCAGTGCGGCCATCGCGTCGGGACCACCGAGCTCACGCAACCGGTGCACGGCGCGGCGTCGCGCACTCAGGTCGCCGCTCGCATCCCGCAGCGTGGAAACGAGCGCGTGTACCTCGGCCTCGGACTCGCTGGCCGGCGCGCGCTCCTTCACTACCACCTCTTCCCCGGTGTCGCGGAGGATGGCAGCAAGCAGCGCCGGCTCCAGCTCGGGCGCGCGGAGGCCACTGGCGAGCGCTCGCACGTACGCACGCCGCTCGGCGACGGCGGCGCCGAGCCACAGGACCGAGAGCGCAACCGCCGGCCAGGCGAGCCGCGCCGCGCCCAGTGCCGCGATCAACACGAAGATGACCCCAGCACTGAGCGCCTTGGCGAGACCGCTCTCGAGACCGACGTCGATCCACGGTTTCGCCCGCACGCGGATCGCATCCGACACGGGCATGTACAAGATCTCTCGGCCCGTCCGCTCGGCCGAGTAGCGCAGCGTGGTCTCCGTTCCCTTGGCAAACGCCGCCGGTCCGAGCCCGGTGCGCAGTCCAACGAACAGATTTGCCGCGACCATGCTCGCGGGAAGCATGAGGAGCGCCGCGCCAATGCCCCACCGTGCAAGCGCGGGGCGAATGGCGGCTGCCGCGACAAGCGGAAGCCACTGAGTGGCGGCAGCGAATTTTCCCTGAAACGCGCTGATCGCCTCGCGGTCGCCGAGCGTCGCCGTCGCCAGGTTGAACTGGTAGTCGACCAACTGCTTTACGAGCACTGTGAGCACGACCGTCGCCGCGATGAGCTGAACCTGGCGATTGCCGAGCACTTCGCCGAGCGACGCCTGACTCGCGCCGGACACGATCCGCACGTGCGGCTGGACCTCGGACGGCGCCTTGCCCAGCACGAGAGGGATCGCCGCAGCAAATGCCGCCGTGAGCACCGCGGCAACAATCAGCAGGTTCGCCACGCCGATCACCGAGGACAGGAACCCGGTAATCACTCCTCCTGCGGCTGCGCCGACGGATCCGCCCGCGATGATCACGGGAAATGCCGCCTTCGCACTGCGAGGATCGAGCAGCGCGTTGGCCGCGAGGAAGAACTGGGAGACGAGCATCCCCGCGAACAGGTCGTGCCAGGCGTAGAACAAGACGCCGAACACGATGCCGCCCGGAAACAGGACGCGGAACATGAGCAGGTTCGCGGCGAACACGGCCGCGATCGCCGGCGTTAGGCGCTGCTGCGGGAACCGGGCGGCCAGACGCCCGAACGGGACCACGGCGACCGCGACCAGCGCGCTCGCGACGTACACCTTGTAGAAGCCCTGCCCACCGAGGGCGCCGAGGACCAGAGCGTTTCGAACCGGGTGCAGCATGCCCACCGCGCACATAACGAGCAGATAGAGCGACGCGAGTGCGGCAACGCGCGATCGAATCATTCGTTCACCGGTTGGATCCGGCGCTTTCCACGCGGCTCGAAGCGCGCGCTCATGCAGCAGAGTGTCGGGCCAGTCCCGGACCGGACATTGGACCTTCGGTTAGCACGCTGGTCAGCAGCGTTAGGAGGATAACCACAACCGTGGCCGCCACTAAGGGCTAATGGCCGCCTTCTGACAACGTGCTCATTGTGGCGGGGTCGATCACTTCACCATCGCCTCGAGGAGTGGACTGATGCGCGTTGGCCTCGCAGTCTCTATCGCCCTGTGTGTGACCCTCGTCTTCCCCGGTCGCACGGCACGAGCGCAGGCCGATGACGAGTGGCATGTCTCCCTCACGCCGTACGCGTGGCTCGCCGGCTTGAGCGGCCGGATCGGCTTCGCCGGCGGTATCGCGAATATCGATCTCTCGCCTGGTGACGTACTCAGTCACACCGATATCAGCGTCTCGGCCTTGCTGGAAGCGAGACGTAGCCGGTTCCTGATTCGGCTCAACACGACGTACACGTCCATGAGCGACCGGAAAGCCGTCGAGGAAGGCTCCGAGAGCACGGTCATCTTCGAGCACAGCCAGACGATCCTCGAGCCCGAGCTCGGCTACACGGTGTACACGGCCGAGCGGGGAGGAATCGACCTGCTCGCGGGCGGCCGGTACTGGCATCCCAAGGTGGATGTGTCGGCAGAGTCCCCGGACGGGGATCTGCCCATCGCGTCCGGCAGCCGTTCCTGGATCGACGGGATTGGTGGTGTTCGCGTGCGGCTCAACCCCGCCGAGCGATGGCACATGACCGCCATGGGCGACGCCGGTGCCGGTGGGTCGAAATTGACCTGGCAGGCCGTTGGCAGTGTGGGCTATGATCTCTCCCATTGTTGCTCGCTCGACGCCGCCTATCGGCACCTCGATATCGACTACGATCGTGATGCCCTGCTGAACGACAGCCACCTGTCGGGCTTCGCGCTCGGGATCGGGATTCGCTTCTGACGTAGAAGGTGGAGGGCTATGGTCCGACAATCGATCATCGCTGGCCTGGCGAGTCTGATGATCGGCGCCGCCGCGTGCTCGTCCCACCACCGTTCCGCCGCCGTGCCACCCCCGGAACCCGTCGAGCTGACCGTGAACAACTCGAACTACCTCGATGTGGATGTGTTCGCCGTGCGCGGCACCTCGCGCGGGCGCGTCGGGTCGGTCACGGGATTGAGCACCGCCACGTTCCATGTGCCGGTCGCATACACGCCCGATGGCAATCTGCAGCTCCTGGTCGATCCCATCGGCAGCAGCTCCACGTACATGACCGATAAGATCGCCGTGGGCCCGGGAGTCCACGTCGAGCTCACGGTCACCGCCGTCTTACGCATGAGCAGCTACGCCGTCTGGGCGAAGTGATCCTCGTTCGCGTTAGGTCATATCCACCAGAGAACCTGTTCGCGATGGAGGTTGCTCCAAGGTCCAATGGGACATCGTTCCCGGGAGCGGCATAGTCCCGGAATCGAAGTGCCGATCCGTGTCGAGCCGAGGCGACACCATGACCAACTCGCTGAGCACCCTTCACCCCGACGCGCTGCAGCGCGGCGACGTGGTCGGCCCGGTCACGGAAAACATGGTTTGGATCCCAGGCGGTACGTTTCGAATGGGATCCGATCACCATTACGCGGAGGAGGCGCCGGCGCATCGCGTGACGGTGGACGGGTTCTGGATCGAGCGGTTCCCGGTGACGAACGACGACTTTCGCCGATTCGTTGATGAGACGGGGCACGTCACGTTCGCCGAGCTCGAGCCCAGCGCGGTAGACTATCCGGGCGCCTTGCCCGACATGCTGTACGCCGGCTCGCTCGTCTTCACGAAGCCCCCGATACGGGTAGACCTCGGGAACTCGCACCAGTGGTGGTCCTACGTCCGCGGGGCGCAATGGAGACACCCGCGTGGCCCATCGAGCACGCTCGCCGGCCTCGGCCGGCATCCTGTCGTGCATATCACGTTAGGTGACGCCGCCGCGTACGCGGCGTGGGCCGGCAAGTCGCTGCCGACGGAAGCCGAATGGGAGTGCGCCGCGCGTGGCGGTCTCGACGGGGCCGAGTTCGCCTGGGGCGAAGAGCTGACGCCGGGCGGAACGCACATGGCCAACACGTGGCAGGGCGACTTCCCGTGGCAGAACGAGCAGCGCGATGGCTACGAGTATACGTCGCCGGTCGATGCCTTCCCGCCTAACGGGTACGGCGTGTTCGACATGATCGGCAACGTATGGGAATGGACCACCGACTGGTACCGGCCCCGTCATACGAAGGACCAGGTGAAAGCCTGTTGCATCCCGCAAAATCCGCGCGGAGGGAGCGAAGACGCGAGCCGCGATCCTCGCGACGCCGCGCGCGTGCCGCGCAAAGTGCTCAAGGGCGGCTCACACCTGTGCGCTCCGAACTACTGCAGGCGCTATCGACCGGCCGCGCGATTCCCGGAGCCGATCGATACGTCCGCCTGCCACGTTGGATTTCGCTGCGTCGTCCAGGCGAGATGACGCACTTCCCCGCCGTGCGATCGATCCCTCGCTCACACGTCGCCGTCCCGAGAGCCGTCGATGTTCCCGACGTGCTCCGGAGCGTGCGCAACGGCGCGGCCTTCGCCGTCTGCTACGCCGCAGCCAGTCGCTTCGCGGACGGCGCCATCTCCACCCTCGAGCTGCCGTCGGCGGTGTTCGTTCCCGGCGCGCTCGTGCTCACGGCACTCCTGCTCACGCCGCTCGCGCGATGGTGGACCATCATCGCCGCGGCGCTCGTCGGACACTGGCTCGCGACGGTCGGCCAGGGCGCTCCACTCACCGCGGTGCTCGGATCGTTCGTCATCGATACCGCGTGCTCCGTCCTCGCCGCGGCGCTGATCCGAAACTACGTCGATCTGGAATGGGGCCTGAGCGCGCTTCCCTCCCTTGGCGCGTTCGCCATCATCTCCGTCGCCGCCCCGACGGTCGCGCTCCTCGGCTCGGCCGCGCTGTTCCAGATCGCGGCACCGATCGATCCGACGAATCCCAACGGCTTCGCCAGCCCGGCGAACGCGTGGGCGGCGTGGCTGATCTCCGTGCTGTCCTACCCGCTCGCGTACCTGACCATTGTCCCGGTGGCATTGGCGAGCCACGGCGCGCTCACGAATGCGTTCGCCACGCGCTCGCGACTTGTCGTTCGGTGGACTCGCGCGGTCGAAGCCGTTCTGCTGACAGGCGCCGTCACGGCCGTGAGCTCCGTCGTATTCGAGCCGATGCCCGCGCATCCGGTCGCACAGGTGATCCTGCTGTTCTCGCCGGTGCCGCTGGTGCTGTACGCGGCGTTCCGGTTCGGGCTGGCCGGTGCCGGTCTCGCGCTGTTCATCGCGGCCTGCGGTGCAATGCGAGGCGCGATGAACGAGGCCGCCCTGATTCGGGCCACGCCGGCAGGCCTTGCCGTCGTCGTCCAACAGCTGCTCTTCCTCGCTGTCGCCACGCCGCTCCTGTTCCTCGCCGCCGCGATCGACGAGCGCCGACGCGCCGCGACGGAGCTGGCCGCGCGTGAGGCACGCTACGCCCTCGCGACGGAGACGGGCCGGGTGTTCGTCTACGCCTACGATCCCGTCTCAAACGGCGTCCAGACCGACATGGCGTTAGGCGAGCTGCTTCGGCTCGCGCCGGTCGAGCTGCAGTCGCCTGCCTGGTGGTGGCAGCAGGTGCACCCCGACGACGCGAGCAACTTGCAGCGAGCCTGGAGGGCCCGTGCCGAAAGCCCGTTCGGCGGCGGCGACGGCAGCCCGACCGACTTCCGGCTGCTGGACCGCGATGGCCACGCCCGGTGGTTCCGCGACCGACCGGCGCCTTTTCACCTCACGCCTGGCGACTCGGCGAGCGTCACCGGGACCGTAACCGAGATCACCGAGTTGCGAGATGCCGAACAGGTCGCCGCACAGCGGACCCGCGAGCTCGCGCACGTCGCGCGCACGACCGTCGTAGGCGAGCTCGCCGCCGCCCTGGCGCACGAGATCCGACAGCCGCTGACCGCGATCCTGATCAACTCGCAGACGGCCATGCGCGTCCTCGACTCGAAGACGAGCGACCCGGACGCGGTCCGCGAGATCCTGCAGCAGCTGGCTGCCGACGGCCGTCGCGCCAGCGAAGTGGTGCAGCGCGTGCGCGCGTTCGCGAAGAAAGCTGACGTCGAGCGTGGCCCGATCGACCTCAACACGATGCTGCGCGAGGCCGTGCAGCTCGTGAGGCACGATACGATCCGACGCCGCGTCGAGATTCGCTTCGCCCTCACGCACGAATCGCTCGTCGTCTTCGGCGACCGCGTTCAGCTGCAGCAGGTTGCCCTGAACCTCGTGCTCAACGCCCTGGAGGCGCTGGCGGACCGTCCGCTAGGGGCCGAGCGCGTCGTCCTGATCGAGACGGCACGGGCCGCGACTCACACCGCGATCGTCACGATCCGCGATACGGGCCCCGGCATCGCGCCGGAGCGCCAGGCCGCGATCTTCGAGCCGTTCATCACGTCGAAGCCGAACGGGCTTGGCGTGGGTCTCTCCATCAGCCGGACGATCGTCGAGGCGCACGGCGGCGTGATCTGGTGCGAGAGCGATCCAGCCGTCGGCGGCTCGGCGTTCATGGTGGCGTTCCCGTTAGGCAGCGGCCGTCCGGTCTGAACGGTCACGCCGTTGGGACAGCCGCCGCCGTGTCGGGCGCCGCAGCCGGTGCCGTCGCGTTCGGAAGGAGCACGTGGAACGTTGCACCACCCCCGCGATTGTTAACCGCCCACAAGCGGCCACCGTGCGCGTCCACGATCGACCGACAGATGGCGAGGCCGAGCCCGAGGCCGTGCCGCTTGGACGTGACGAACGGCTGGAAGACCTCATCGATCGGTTCCGTGGTGATCCCGGTCCCGTTGTCGGAGATGGAGATGCGAACCGCGGCGCTTCGCGCCAGCGTCGTGATCACCAGCGTGCGCAAAGAAGACGGACTGTCGGCCATCGCATCGCACGCGTTGACGATGAGGTTGAGGAGCACCTGCTGCAGCTGCACCCGATCGCCCTGCACGTCCGGGAGCGACGGCGCAAGCCGGGTCGAGACCACGACGGCTCGCTGAATCAGGTCACTATGGGCCAGCTCCAGCACGTCGGTCACGATCTCGTTAGGTGACACATTTTGCAGGTCGGTCTCATCTTTCTTGATGAGCGCCCGCACGCGTTGGATGACGGCCCCCGCCCGCCGGTCGTCCGACACGATGTCTTCCAGGATCGCCTGAAACTCCGCCACGTCCAGGTTCTCGCGCGCCAGCATGCGCTGCGCCGCTCGCGCGTTCGCCAGAATCGCGGCAAGCGGCTGATTCAACTCGTGCGCCAGCGCCCCCGAAAGCTCGCCGAGTAGCGCCACGCGCCCGAGGTGAGCAAGCTCGCTGCGCTGCACCGCGATCTCTCGGTCCGCGCGCTGACGCTCGGTAATGTCGCGCACCATGATGATGACGCACGGTTCGCCAGCCACCTCCACGGTTTCCGCGGCAAGCGCCGCCCGCAGCAGCGTGCCCGTTCGGTGTCGCATGTCGAGCTCATACTCCCGGACGTATCCGTGCGTTCGCATGAGATCGGCGATCACTTCTCGATCTCGTTCGCTGGCATAGATGTTCAGCTGGTCGATCGTTCGGCCAATGGAGTAGTCACGCGCATGGCCGAACGTCGCTTCCCATCGGTCGTTGATCTCGAGGATCCGCGAGTCTGGCTGGCTCACGATCGAGATCGCGTCGAGACTCGCGCGGAACGCCTTCGCAAACCGCTCCTCCGACGCACGCAGCGCCTTCTCGACGCGCCGCCTCACACCGACCTCCTCACGGAGTGTCATGTTGGCGCGCGACAGCTCCACCGTGCGCTTCGCGACGTGCGTCTCGAGCTCCGAGCGCAGCAGACGCAGGCTCCATTCGCTCTCGCGAAGCGCCTGCTCCGCACGCTTGTGATCGTCGATGTCTGTTGCCGTACCATACCAGTGAACGATCGCGCCGGATGCGTCACGCACGGGAAGCGCCCGGGCGAGGTGCCAGCGGAACGTTCCCGCGACTGCCGACCAGATGCGCGCCTCGTTTTCGTGTGGCCGGCCGCTCCGTACGCTCGCGAGCCACGCCTCCGCTGTCCCCGCGCGATCGCTCGGATGAAGCGCAGCCATCCACGTGTCAGTGGACACATCGCCGGCCGGCGAGCCCGTGAGCTCGTACCATTTGCGGTTGAAGTAGTCGGCGGTGCCGTCAGGCTTCGCGGTGAAGACGATCTGCGGCATGGCGTCGGCCAGCACACGAAGCCGCGCCTCGCTCTCACGGAGCGCGGCCTCGCTGCGAAGCGCTGCCTCTGCATCCTTGCGCGCCGTGATGTCGGTATTGACCCCGAGCATTCGCAGCGGCCGGCCTGCCTTGTCACGAACGACAGTACCCTTGCTCAGCATCCACCGCGTCGTCCCATCGGGGCGTAGCGTCCGGAACTCCACCTCGTACGGTTTCGCGTGCTCCAGAGCCTGGGTGACCGCCGACTGCACCACGGGACGGTCGTCCGGGATGACGGTCTGGAGCACCGCGCTTCGCTCGATCCTGCCGTTACCGTCGCCGCGAAGCCCGAATAGCACCGGCATGTTCTCCGACCAGCTTCGGCTGCCTTCCAGCAGGTCCCAATCCCACGCGCCGACCTGCGCCGCGCCTAACGCCAGGTTGAGCCATTCGCCGGTGCGTCGCGCGTCTTTCATGGCGTGCGCGCGCTCGCGAATGGCGGCGGCGAGCGCCATGAGCGGGATGTACGTGACGATCAGAAATAGCTGCAGCGACAGGACGTTGTCGCCCATCGATCTGCCCACGAACGGGCCGAGGCCGTGAATGGCTCCCCACACCGACAACAGCGCGAAGACGAGCAGGGCCGCACTGGCACCGCCGGGCCCAAATCGGACGGCGGCCCACAAGAGGAATGGCAGCGGCGCATAGAGCAGCGCCGGACTTTCCTTAGCCGCCATCGACGGCCACGCGAACACGAGTGTACACACGACCAGGAGGCCACCGACGAGCGCCCCGGCCTCGAGCATGCGTTTCGGCGACGCCGATCGGAGCGACCGCAGATCCTTGCCGGCCCAGGTGACGATCGGCGGCACCAGCGTGAGAATCGCCAGCACGTTCGAGAAGAAGCGAACCCGCCAGACCGCCCAGTAGCTGTCTGCGCCCCACGCATTCCACTGCACGAACGCGGCATCCAGGAACGACGAGACGAACGGCGCGAGGATCGCCGCGAATGCCACGAACACGCCGACCTGGCGGAAGCTGTCCAGCTGTGCGGGACGGTCGGTGAACCGGCGCACCCCCACCGCGCCGATCAGTGCTTCCGCCGAGTTACTGACGAACCACGACAGCACCATCGACAGCGGGACACCGCTTCCCAGCTCCACCAAGAGGTGTGCGGGAAATGCCGCGAGCAGGATGCCGGGCCACCAGCGCAGGGGAGCAAGCAGCAGGGCCGCCAAGAGAATCGCGTTAGGCGGCCAGAGCGTGGAAACAGGCTGCGGTGCGGGGGTCAGCGCAAACCCAATTCTCGCGCCGACGTAATACGCAACGGCGACGCCGAGCGCGACGAGACCCGCGCGCGTCGAGCGCGCTCGCCTGGTCTCAACCGGTGGTTCCACCCACCCTGCGCTGTTCGTCGTCAGAAACGTCAGCGTGGTCACGCCGGGCCTCCAGCTGCGGTGTCCGATTCGAGTTAGCGACCGTGTGCGATCGGTTCAGTCGCTCCACGATTCGGACGAGCTCCGCCAGCGACGCCGCCTCCATCTTCGCCATCACCCGCGACCGGTGCACCTTCACGGTCTTCTCGCTCGTCCCCAACGCTGCCGCAATCTGCTTATTGAGCTTACCGGCGACAACGAGCGTGCAGACCTCCTTCTCTCGGCGAGTCAGCTTCGCGGCCCGGTGCTCGAGCTCATCGATCTCGCGATGCTCCACTCGCCTCTCGGCGTTCCGCACGAGCGCCCGCCCAACGGCCTCGAGCAGCTCATCATCCGTGAACGGCTTGAGCAGGAAATCGACTGCGCCTGACTTCATCGCCTTCACGCCGGTCTGCACGTCGCCATGCCCCGTCATGAATACAAGGGCCGACTGTGCGCCGGCGCTGTTGAGAACGGCCTGTAATTCGAGACCGCTAAGACCTGGCATCCGGACGTCGATCAGCAAACAACCAGGAGCGGACTCAATCGGCAGCCGCTCGGCGAGAAACTCCGTCGCGGACGCGAAGGTTTTGACCTGATACCCGCTGGCCATGAGCAGGCGTGCGAGCGCACGACGCAGCGAGTCATCGTCGTCGATGACGGCAATGGTGGGAATGTCTTCGAGCATGTCGAATCCAGGACTTCGAAGGCGTGGGCTCCTCGAAAAGGAACCAGAGGAGCAGGAGCTGTCAGGCGCGTCGCCAGTCACGAAACCGTGTCAGGCCGAACAGGCGACGGTATGCGGAAGAAATCTCCTCTGTTAGCCGATTCGGGACACATGAGGTTGGCAATTTCCCATGGTCGGCGCCAGCAGCAGCGTGTTTCCTGGCATGCCATGCCTACATTGGACTTTGGTCGTATACCTCATGGCGGTATAGCCGGAGAGCTCATGATAGTACGGTGGCTGCCGCTGGCACCATGCCGCGGCAACGGACCGGTCGCACCACCTAGCTCCCTCCATCCATTGGACTTAGGTGGGGAGCGCTGGCCACTTCGATCCGTGTTACACATCGCAGCGTCGGCTGCCCTCGTCTCGGCTCCCGTCAGCGTACCTCCGCGGATAGTGGTGGCCTCGACCCGCGTTCAGAGTAGACGGCTACGGTGCCTAACGCCCCAACTTCACCCAGCTCGCGCAGCGTCCGGACGCCGCGCGGTGTCCTGCGGATCGCCATAGCCGGATCGATGGCGGTGCTGGCGGTCAGCGCGCCGCATCGCGCCGGCGCCCAGTCGGCTGGCGACCCCGTCGCGCCCCCGCCCATCAAGTCGATGGGCCAACCGCCGCTCTGGCAGCCGTATACGTCCCTTGTCGCCGCCTTCGGGAGGGACAACGACGCGACGGGCGGCTTGGAGCTCGGCCTCTATCGTCCTCGGGGCAGCCCGGTCAACGGAGTCTTTGGGCTCGCGGCCGAGGGGTATCTCTTTGCCGGCGATGGCGGAGCGACCGGCGGGGCCCGCCTCCTCGGCGTCACCCGTGCCATCAACCTCGGTTATGGCGTAGACTGGGACGCCCGCGAGAACAACTTCGCCTTCATCCTGTCCTACAACACAGCGGTCCGACGCGGTGGAATCCTGGGTCGCGGTACCCAGCTCCGGGTCGACTGGATTCCGGCGCGCAGCAGTGGGCTCGACGTCGGCATTACCGTGCCGCTCGGCCAGCCGTACGCTGGGCGCACGAGACCGCGCAACACGGGAGTCTCGCTTCGCGACGTCGCCCGCGACGCCACGCCACACGCCCCCTCAACGTCCGCGTCCGCCAGCGTGTACCGACAGGCGGACGCTACGCCACTGCCGCCGGCCGCGGATTCCGCGCTGCGCCACGTTCGCGAGGCCGCGCTGCTGATCGCCGCATACAGCAACTTCTTCAACGAGCACCACGAGACCGACAGCAAGAAGGACCTGGAGAACGTCCGAGCCCAGGCGCAACGCGTCCGCGACTCGATGGCTGTCAGATCACCGGAATATCCCGAAGGCCGAACGTTCCTGGCCTCGGAGCGCGTCTACAACGCGTCGCTTCAGCGCGCCTTTTCGATCGCGCTCCACGACACGACGCTGGGTGCGATAGCGGCGAAGCGCTCGAGGGCGGGGCTGCTGACGTACATGCTCATTCCGTTCGACGCACAGTTCGGGCGCCCGAAGGACCAGCAGTACGACCTGTCCGGGCTCACCGACGAGGTGAAGGCCGACTTCCGCACCTGGCTCACTGATTCGTTAACGACCTCGAACGATCTCCGCCTCGCCGCCGCGACTGTCCACGATCAATGGCTGACGTCGATCGTGGCAGTGCACCGGTTCATCTCGAAGCGTTGGGACGACTCCCGGCGAGTCTGGCTGCCGATGCAGCTCGCGCTCACGCCGGAGGAGCACGACGACCAGGCGGAGATCGACGCGCTGATCGCTCGCGTCATCGGCCGGCCGTTCACGCCCAAGAATCAGATCACCTACCTGCGCGAAGACCGCGTGCAGCTCGAGATCGCCCGCTCTCTGTTCGCGGCGCGCGACTATCACGTGCTCTGGGTTCACGACTATGCCGGAACACGGGCCTCGGGTGCGGTCGACCGCATTGGGTTCGCAGAGACCGCGAATGTGTATTTCCCCGCGCTCACGCAGGCAGTTGCCCGGTTCGACAGCACCGGAAAGCTGACGACCTACATGCTCGTCCTCGACCAGAACTTCTACGAGCCGAACAACGGGCGTCTGTGGATGACCATCCTCGAGGACCCGTTAGGCGCGGAGATCAAGCTTCCCGGCAAGAACGACTCGCTGGAGACCGTACTCCGCAGGCGGCAACAGGAGCTGCGCGCGGCGGTCGCGGCATCCCGAGGGCTCCAGGCGCTTGCGGCGAAGCACGGCGGGGATGACTGGCTTCGGCGCACCGTCAAGGTGCACGTCGACATCACGCAGCCGAGCGACTTCACGTTCCGCAGCCATCGCATCATCGACGGGGTGCCGCTGCTCCCCGACAACCTGATGCGCGACCATCGCAAGATCGCGTTCTACGACGTCACGGAATCCGCCCCCTTCCTCGGCGGGATGGTGCTGTCCGGCGTCGGAGTCGGCGAACACTACGCGACGCCGACGTGGGAAGATCGCGGCGTGCTCGTTCGCGGGCCGGCGGTGCTCGAGGTTCGCGCCGCCGCGCGACGTCTGTTCAAGCTGAACTCGTTTACCGACGGAGAGATCCCGCTGCCGTTACGCGAGACGGCTCCGTGCGCAACGTGCCAGATGGCCATGGATGGCGCTGAAGGAGCGGCGAGTGCCGCCAACGAGTTGGGTCGGGCGCTCCAGGTGCATAACGAGCCCGGGTTCGGCCGCAAGCAGGCCACGATCGCGCGCGCCATGCTCTACACGCTGGCACCACGCGGCAGCGTCCTCGTGGTACCCGACGGTCTCTGGCTCGCGAGCAGCTGGGCCGGGATGCTCGCCGGCGCGTCACTCCGCGGTTGCCGGGTGTACATCGTAGGTCCCGCGCTCGCCAACGCGCCAAGCGCGGGCTTCCCGCAGATGTCGCGGACGTACGACGTCATGCTGCGCCTCGTGCAGGTACGGCAGGAATTCAGACAGGAGATTCAAAACGCGGGAGGAGAGCTTCGCGTCGGACTCTACACCGCCAAGGAGGATGTCAACGACATCGCCCAGGAGGCCAAGGCGACGAACGCCGGAGTCACGCGCTATCCATGGCTGCACGAGCTCTTTCCATTCGACTCATCGGTGATCGCGGTATTCGACAGCGCGCCCGCGCTTCTCCACCTCGCCGGGTACAAGCCGTTCGTCCTCGGCCGCGATGAAAAGCCTCGCCTGCCACAGCTGCATCGCAAGACGCAGTTCTTCGCCGACTCGGCGGCCCTCGTGCGGCTCACCAGTCGCCCCGAATGGCGCGAGGTCGCGATCCGCATCACGATCCAGCGCGCCGAGCAGGCGCGCCGCGGAATCAAGACGGGCCTCTACGACGACACGCTGAGCACCGCGACGGTGGACGCCGTGGCGAAACTGCTGAAGGCCTACGCTGCCAGTCGCCCGAGTGCGGACAGTGCACGCATGACATTCTATATGACGATCGGGACCCAAAACGAGGATCCTCGCGGCCAGCTGCTCGACGGCGAAGCGGTGTTCGTGTTGTCGGGCATGAGCGGCGCGGTGGGGTTGGTGGACCTGTACTCGCTCATGGCCCGGAGCACCTGGATCGAGACGCAAGAGGAGCTCGACAAGCTGATACCGCCGTACAAGACCTGGCAGCGACGTCTCGGTCGTTTCGCCCGCCTCGTGCTCTGAGCGTGGAATCGAGGCCTGGTATGGACAACGCCTAACAACGCAACAGCGAACGCTGATCACTCCGACGAATTACCCGGTGAGAACGCTGAGAAACACTCAGGCGGCAGGTTCCCGGCGTCTTCGGCGTCGCCTGCGTCTGCGTCCTCAGCGTTCGTGGTTGCTTTTTCGTTGTGAATAGCTCGTCCGGCTCAGAGCTGTCGACCGAAGCCGAACACGAATCGCAGGTTCCGGCGCGTGTCGCGCGTCGCGTCGATCGGGAGCGCGAACCCGAGGTAAACCGCGCCACTCAGGACGCGCACGCCTAGGCTCGCGGTCGCACGCAGTTGGTCCGTGGGAACTGACACGGGTACCGGCTCGCCCGTGTTCGGGTCGATGATCGGCTGGCCCGTCTCCTCGTCGACTCTGTCGCCGAGCCGCCTAACGGCTGCGCGCGCCTGGTCGTCGGTTGCCCAGGCCATGCCCGTCTGGATGCCGAAGTTCAGCTCCGGCGCGATCGCGGGAAGGACGAATCCCGCGATGAGCGGAAAGGGCGAACGCAGGTATGGCAGTGCGTATTGTGCCGTACCGCGCGCGATCCACGCGCGGTCCCCCGCGAACGCCTTGTAGTCGTACCCGGGAAGATTGTTGCTCCCGCCGATCTCGAGGAGCTGCTGCGTAGGAGGCGTTCCGGTGAGCATCCCGCCGTACAATCGTCCGATGAGCACGACATGGCCGGCATCGTACCTCGTGATCAGTGCCGCCTCCGTCCGCTGGTAATCGAGATCGCCGGCGCCGAGCTCATAGCGAATGCTTCCACCGTATCGCTCGCGCGTGATGTCGGCCTGGACGTCGGGGTTCCACTCCATTGTCGCGACGACACGCGCATACCGACCGGGATCCACGACACGATTCGGGACGAACGGCCCGAAGAAGAGACCGCGGCGGCGTGAGTCCACCGTCTCCGCGTCCCGCATGCCCCCCGCCTCCACCCGAACGTACGAGCCGTGTGGCGTGAGCAGCCTCTCGAGCGCGACACGAGCGACGTGTCGGTCCACATAGTCATAGCCGTCGGATGACCAGAGGAGCGGGAACCACACGCTCCCCGAGTCGAACGGTGACCGAAAGTCGTTCGTGATGTCGAGCAGTCGCCCGAACCCAATGTTCGTGCGCCACGTATCGCGCCGGAGCCCGGCCGCGAGGTACCCGCGCCACGTTTCCTCGGACCACGCATATCCTGCCGTCCCGGTTACACCGAGGCCCGGCGCGAGGTCGCGCGCGTACCAACTGGCCGAGAGGCCGGTAAAGAAGCCCTCGACCTTGTTGAACCGGAACACGTCGTACTGATCGCGCGCGCGGAAGGTCAGCTGGGGCCGCCCATCCGGTTGCAGGCGATCCGGATACAGGTCATCGATGGGCTGCGTCTGCGCGATCCTCGTCGCGCTGCCTAACGGCAGCAGCCAGTCGTCGAACGACGTCTGTTGCGACGACGGGGCGTACGTCACGAAATACTGCGGCGGTCCCGCCGTCACTCCGTCCGAAGAAGGTGGTCCCCGCTCCACGACGTCCTGCCCCCGAAACCGGGTCACGAACCGAATCAACTCGGCCGTTTCCCCGGCGAGTCCCCCGCTGACGATGTCGAGTCGCTCGACATCGGGCAGGCGTAGCCCGTCGCGCTCGGGGCCGTTCCACATGTCCATGAAGCCCACGATCCGCACCTGGTCGGACAGCGCGTCCCGCACCTTGAGCAGGTAGCCACTCACGATGGACACCCGCCCCCGAAGGCGCACGAGCAGCATCGTGCGCACGTCGACGTCGACATCGCCCTCGAACACGCTCGTGCCCGGCGGCACGTCCTCGCGACGCACGACGGCAATGCGGAGGACCTCGACGGAGTCGCCGTTAGGCATCCGCTCCGTGAGCGTGTCCACGCGCGGGTAGTGGTAGTAGCGCCGTCCATCGCGCGCGAGCGGATGCACGGTGGCCACCGTTTCGGGCTCGGCGAGGAGCCGGCGCAGCGGTCGCACGACAGGGTCGAGCGCCTTTTCGACCTTCGAGACGCCCTCGGGGCTCGGCAGGCGAAGGCGGATGCGGTCGCCCACGAGCAGCGGGACGATCCACCCGACGCGGTAGATCCGGGTGGTCGCGTAAGACATCCCGACCTGCTCGGATCGATAGCCGGTGATGCGCTGCTCGACGAGGCTATCGCTGATCCAGTCGATCGTCGACGCCTCCTGCTGCACGGCCACGATCTCTCGTCGCCCCGAGGTGCGACGCTGGACGAGCGCGATCTCGGTCTCGGCATCCGCCCGCATCCGGTGAGGTCGTGCCTCGTGGTTGCGGGCAGCCGCCGCTTCCACGACGGCGCGCACCGCGGGCGGCGTTACGCTCGCGACCTGAGTCGGAACTTGCGGCGCAAGCGCCAGCACGAAGAGAGAGACAAGCACGAATGGACACTCTACGCGCTTGGGCCTGTCTCAATCGATGGGACCAACGACTAGCCGGGTTGCCGGACTCTACACTGGCCGAGGTCTATTGGTACTACCTGTTCCCCCTCCTTGATCAATCGGATTCGATGAGCAACGTTAGGTAACGGATTGGCTCAACATCCGGCCTTGTGGGGGCGTATGGGACTTGGACCAGCGAACGCTTTGATGCTTATCGCCATCGTAGACGACGAAGAATCCGTTCGCACCGGCCTGCGCCGTCTTTGCGTCTCGCTCGGGCTGCGCGCGAGCGTCTTTGGCTCCGGGAGCGAGTTTCTCCAATCGCTCGCCGCAGGCGCGGCTCCCCCGGATTGCGTCCTGCTCGATGCCCACATGCCGCACATGACCGGGCTCGAGGTGCAACAGCGTCTCGTCGGCGGCGGATTGAAGCTCCCGACCATCGTGTATACCGCCGATGACGCGCCCGAAGCGGAGGCGCGCTACGTCGCGGCTGGCGTAATTGCCTATCTGAGAAAGCCGATCGCCGGTGACGAGTTGCTCGCTGCCATCGAGCAGGTCATGGCACGGGTGCATCCGACAGCGGCGGACCAGGCGACGACCGCTGCACCACCCCCCTGAGCTCTTACAGGTCTCGGGTCATCTCGATCATTGTCCGCCTGAATCCCGCGCTCGCAAACAGCCGCTGCGCAGCCTCGTTGCGTTCAGCCGTGGACAGCACGACCATCGGCGCACCCCGTGCCTCGAGCGATGCTATCGTCGCATCGAGCAGCGCACGTCCGACACCGCCGCGCCTGTGCGCCGGATCCACCACGATGTCATACAGCACGCCCGCTGGTCCGCGAAGCGACATGTAATCGAGGCCCTCGAGCCCCGCGTAGGTGTAGCCAATCACCTGGTTTTCCGTGACGGCAACAAGAACGATGATATCCGGTTCATCCACCTGGCTGCCGAGGAACGAACCGTAGCCCGTCTCGGTGTGCGGCCCAGCGTCAATGAAGCGCTTCGGGTCGAATGTGTGGTGGGTCGTGACCATGAGCGCGCCGAGTCGGCCGAGGGCCGGGACGTCGTCACGTGTCGCGGGGCGGATGAGAGTCTCGAGAGTCTCGCGTCCGTGGTTAGGCAAGTCGGGCCTCATGCTTGCGGGGAATTTCGGGAGCGCCGGGTTCGGCATCCCTCTGAATGGACGGCTCCGATCTCGGCAGGTCCAGTCCGCTGCGTATGAGCAGGCCTCAATCGACGTGGATGTTGCTGAGGGTCGCCGCGGCAGCCGCGGTGGCCGTCGTTGGCTGCAACAGCGATGAGCTGGAGCACTCCGGTGCACCTGTCGCAAGCGTACAGGTTGCCCCTCCAGAAGCGAGCGTCGTCGTCGGCGCGACCGTAACTCTCACGGCGTCGGCGTTCGACGCGTCCGGCAACGTGCTCACAGGACGAAAGGTTTTCTGGGCGGTCGCCGACTCCAACTTCGCGACCGTTTCTTCATCCGGAGTCGTCACCGGACGATATGTCGGCACGGTGCCAGTTGCCGCCAGCATCGAAGGGAAGTCCGCGGTCGCCCAGATCCAGGTAATCCCCGTCCCTGTCGTCGCCGTGCGGGTTTCGCCGTCCAGTCGCGATCTCACGGTGGGCCAGACCGCCCAACTCATCGCCGAGCCGTTGGACGCGCAGGGCAACGTCCTTTCCGGCAGGTCGATTGCCTGGAGCTCGGGCCGACCGAGCGTCGCGACCGTGAGTGTGACCGGATTGGTCACCGCACTTTCGCCCGGCAACGCAATCATCACGGCGACGGTGGAGGGGAAGAGCGGCGTCGGCGCGGTGACGGTGTCGCCGGCACCCGTTGCTTCCGTTGCCGTGAGCCCGACCTCTGCGACGCTCATCGTAGGAGAGACCCTCCAGCTCGAGGCGCAACCACGCGACGGCGCGGGACGACCGCTCGCTGGTCGGGCGGTCACCTGGTCGACGAATCAGGCGGACGTGGCAACGGTCACGTCGACCGGCATCGTCGCCGCGCTCTCCCCGGGGACGGCGACGATTACGGCATCGAGCGAAGGGCGGACTGGAACTGCAACGATCGTGGTCCAGGCACCCACGGTGAGCCGCGTGGAGGTGTCGCCGGCGAACGCCACGATCAGGGTCGGCGGCTCGTTCCGTCTGACCGCAACCGTGTTCGACTCGCGCGGAAACGTCATCGCCGGCGCGCGGGTGGGGTGGGCCAGCAGTAATTTGGGAATCGCCATCGTAGACAATACGGGTCGCGTGCTTGGCATCTCCGACGGCATGGTGGTCATCACGGCGACGAGTGGCGACAAGGCCGGGACGGCGTCCGTGCGGGTGAGATAGACCTGCGGCGCCAGAGCAACACTCGACATCTCGTGCGACGCGCGTAAGAATTGTGTGTCGATGTGGATGGGCGTTTAGCACGGCGTCAGATCGGAGCAAGCACCGGGGTCGGTCTTCTCTCGCGGACGTCACCATGAATCGTCGTCTCCTGGCTCGACTCGCCGCAGTCAGCCTCGTGCCCGCCGTCACGTCGTGCGGGCACGACTCGCCTACAACACCGGCGACGCGAAGCGCAACGCTCGCGGTCCACGCGACCACACTCGACTCGTTGAGCAACGGAACGGTCGATGTCGTCGTTTCGTATCGCCAGCAGGGCGGGCAGCTCGTGGCGGTGCACGCGACGCCGGCCAGCATCGCACTCGACGGCGCGGGGATGGCGAGCAAACAGCTCGACGTCGATCTGGCGGCGTGTCTCGCCGACTCGCAGCGCGCCGACGCTGAGCAGCGCGGGTGCCCGCTGGTCGTCGAGCTCGTGCTCCGCGACGCGTCCGGTGCGGAGATCGATCGCCAACAGGTGACCCTAACGAGTCGCGTGTCGCCCGGCCAGGTCGCCGAGGTTCCGGCGGTGGCGTTGGCAAACGCCGGCAGTGTGACGATCGCGGCGCCGGCCTCCACCAGCCTTCACCCGGGCGACAAGGTCCAGTTGACCGCCACCGTGCGCATGCCTAACGGGTCGGTCAACGACAAATTTCCCGTCAAGTGGTCGACGAGCACCCCGGCCGTCGCGACAGTGGATGAGAAGACGGGCGAGGTGACGGCGGTCGCGCTGGGCGCGGTGACGATCACCGCGAAGGCCGGCGTGCGAACCAGTCAGCTGGCGCTCGCCGTCGTGGGCGCAGTGGCACGCGTGGCGATCTCGCCGGACGCCACGACGATCGAGTGGACCGTTCAAGACACTGGCAAGGTCACCCTGACGGTGACGGCCTTCGACGCGTCTGGCGCGCCCATTTCGGATCTCACCGGACGGACGATCGTGTGGGCTTCGGACGACACGGTCACCGCGACCGTGGCGGCGGCCGAACAGGCAGGCCAAGCCGTCGCGACGGGTAGGCTGATGGGAAAGACCACCATCACGGCGACGGTGGATGGGGTGCGGGGTACGGCGGCCTTCACCGTTGATGCGGGTGGGACGATCTATGGACCCGCAAATACTGAAGGGATTCCGGTACTGTCGGTGGGCGAGTCCGCTGCGCTGCGAATGTACTTCTTCGACGCCAACGGCGCTGTCGTCCCAATCGACGAGACGATGCCGGGACCGAGGTCATGGGTCTCCGTGAATCCGGCGGTGGCGACGGTGAGCGACGCGGGCGTCGTCACTGGCGTCTCGATCGGCGACACGGAGATTCGCGGGACGTTCCGCGGTATGACGGCCCGTCAGCCCGTCTTCGTCGTTTCAGTAGCGAAGATCGTGGTCAGCATAAGGCCGCAGACGCTGAGGGTGGGGGAGTCGGTGCAGGCCGAGGTGCTGTTGCTAGACCCTCAGGGCCGGATGGTGATTGGCCCAGTCGTTACGTTTCGGACGTCGCCTGAGGGGCCGGCGTCGGTTGATCCCAATGGGAGGGTGACGGGCCAAAAGCCGGGGGTCACGCAGATCATTGCGAGCGCCGAAGGTAAAGAGGGGTCGCTCGAGGTCACGGTCCTTCCGGCGGCCGTCGCGTCGGTGCGTATGTATCCGACCTACCCCGCTGCGATGACCGTTGGCGAGATCGACACCCTCGCGGCGACACCGCTGAACGCCGACGGCCTCGCGTGGCCCGGGTTTGATGTGACGTGGACGACGAACAATCCGGCGGTCGCGACAATCAACAGTGTGACGAACTCGCCCGAAAGCGGTATTTCCGGCAGTAAAGCGGCGATCAAGGCGGTTGGCGTGGGGACTACCACGATCGTCGCGACAAGCGAGGGGAAGAGCGCCAGCGCCACGGTGACGGTTACCCCGGCGCCGCCTAACGCGCCGATCGGGATGGACCTGGGGATGGACTCCAGCGCGCCGCTCACTTACACCATCAGCATCGCGTGGAACGACAACAGCAACAACGAGGACGAGTTTCAGGTCGAGCGCGCCGTGGGCGGATCGAACAACTTTGCGCTGATCGCGAAGGTGCCGGGTTCCAACAACGCGCGCGGATTTAGCCGCGACGCCGACATCACCGAAGCCACCCTCTACACGTACCGCGTCCGCGCGTGCAACGCCGGCGGGTGCTCGGCGTACAATGGTCCCGGCACGCTCCCCGGTCCACTGCGGGAGGTCACCAACCTCGTCGCGGCTCGAGACGGGAGCGGGGTTCGGCTGACCTGGCAGGACAATTCGGCTCGGGAAGACGGTTACCGTGTGTACGTCCTTGTCGTTGGCGCGAACGACGTCGTAACCTACGGACCTACTTACAACCTGCCCGCCAACACCACTGAATTCGTCGCCCCGGCATCGGCGTCCGGCACGACGGTCTTCTATCACGTCGTGCCCTTCGCGACCCTTCCGGGCTTTGGATATTGGGAGCCCGGTTTCGGCCCCAACTCACAGCGGTTCACGTTCTGAGCTCGACGCGCCGGAAGCCTAACGTCGCGTCAGGCTTCCGGCGTTAGGCCGCCGACGGCAACGAAAGCGTGAACGTCGACCCCACGCCCTCCTGACTCTCGACGGTCAGATCGTCCCCCATCCACCGGGCGAGATCCCGACTGATCGCGAGACCGAGGCCCGTACCCTCCCCCGGCCGGTTGAGCGCGCGATTCAGCTGCACGAACGGCTCGAAGATCGTCTCGAGCTTGTCCTGCGGGACGCCGAGCCCCGTGTCGCGCACGAGCACGCGCACGTGATCGCTCCGCCGTTCGGACGCGATCCCGAAATGCCCGCCGCGGCTCGTGTACTTCACCGCGTTCGAGAGCAGGTTGAGCATGATCTGGCGAACCTTGTCGGCGTCGGCGCGAGCGGCGATTCGTGCGGGACGCCCGACGTTCAAGGTCAGACCTTTCGCCCCCGCCTGCGGCGCGATCAGGCTCGCCGCCGACGTCACGACCTCATCGAGCGGGACGCGCGTGATGTCGTACTGCACCGTGCCCGCCTCGAGCCTCGCGTAATTCAACACCTGGTTGATGAGTCCCAGAAAGAGGGCCTCGAAATCGGGGTCGTTAGGCAACAAGGATTGTGGCAGGAACGAATCTCGGGGACGGGTGCGGGCATGCGACACCCGTGCCGTCGGATCTGGAGCCACGCGAACGCGAATGTACTCAGGACCACTCACGCCGACCAGCCGCAACGCGATCGAACGCCGGTGGATTCATCATGACGCGACCGTGACGAGTCGGTGCACCTCATAGATTGTCCGTCATGACCATTCTCACTCTCGCAGCCGTCGTGGCACTGGGCTCATTCTGCGCGGGTCTCCTCGGCGCCCTCACCGGTCTCGGGGGCGGCATCGTCGTCGTCCCTCTCCTCACGGTGCTGTTGCACGTCGACCTCCGCTACGCCATTGGCGCTTCGCTCGTATCGGTCATCGCGACATCGTCGGGAGCCGCGGCTGCCTACGTGCGCGAGGGCTACAGCAACATCCGCGTCGGGATTTTCCTCGAGGTCGCGACGACCGTCGGCGCGCTCGTCGGCGCGACCATCGCGGGCGTGATTCCGACGAGCGCTCTCGGAATCCTCTTTGGTATCATGTTGCTGTATTCGGCCTATCGGATGTTTCGATCCAACGACGACCATCCGCCGAGTACCGCGCCGGATCCCTTGGCGACCAGGCTCCGCCTGAACTCGAGCTACCCGACGTCGGCCGGCATGCAGCCATACGCGGTCGAAGGGGTTCTCCCGGGCTTCGGGCTGATGTTCGTTGCCGGCATCGTCTCGGCGCTTCTCGGTATCGGCTCGGGAGTCGTGAAGGTGCTCGCCATGGATCGCACGATGAAGCTCCCGTTCAAGGTCTCGACGACCACGAGCAACTTCATGATCGGGGTAACAGCCGCCGCGAGCGCCGGCGTCTATCTGCACCGCGGATACATCGAGCCGGTGGTGGCGCTTCCGGTCATGATCGGCGTGTTGACCGGTGCATTGGTTGGAGCACGCCTGCTCACGACGGCCAGCGTGCGTTGGCTGCGCATCCTGTTCACGGTGGTGGTCGTCGTGCTCGCGGTCGAGATGCTGTACAAGGGCGCGAGCGGCGCGCTATGAGTGAACGCCAGCCTGGTCATACGAACAGCCCGCCGCGTCTGAGCGATCACGCCCTCGAGCAGGTCATCGGGCGACTCCTGCAGATCGGTGTGCTCACCTCCGCGTTGGTCGTCGTCGTCGGCGGTATTGCACTCCTCATTCGGCATGGCGGAGTAGCGGCAGACTTTCGGTCGTTCCGCAGCGAGCCATCCGAGCTGAGCACGCTTGGCGGCATCGTGCGAGGGGCGTATCGCCTCGACAGCCACGCGATCGTTCAGTTCGGCCTCGTGTTGCTCATCGCGACGCCGATCATGCGGGTGGCCCTAACGCTGGTCGCGTTCTGGTGGCAGCGCGATCGCCTGTATGTGGGTATCACGGCATTCGTGCTGGCGCTGCTCGTCTACGGCCTCTTCTGGGGCCGCGCGTGAGGACGACCCCTGCGATCTTGCTCGCAGTGAGCGCAGTCGCGTTCAGCGAAGTGCAAGGACAGGTTCGCCTTGCCGTCGGGCCTAACGTGCTCGTGAGTCGGGACGGCGACGTCTCGCACGTCGAATCCGCCGTGGCCGCCAACCCGGGCGACTCGCTCAATCTCGTCGCGACCGCGATCACCTTCACACTGCCGCAGGGCGGGTACGTCAACAAGACATACGCGACGTTCGATGGCGGGTTCTCCTGGTACGACGCGCGGCTGCCCGAAGACCGCGATCTCGGCTCCGTCGATCCGAAGGTCGCGTTCAGTCCCAGGGGAACGGCCCTGCAGGTCGGACTCGTGCAGGGCATGTCGGTCTATCGCTCGGAGGACGGCGGGCGGAGCTGGCTCGCGCCGGCTCGGCTCGGACGTGGCTACGACCGCGTGGCGATCGCGGTCGATCGCTCTACGGGACCGACCGCCGGCCAGATCTATGTGACGGGGAATCTCGACGCTGGCCCGCGCCTTCATCGCTCCGTCGATGACGGACGCACCTTCGACGCGCCGGTGACGCTGCCGGGCATCGTGGTGACCGACGTCCTGGTGCTGAGTGATGGCGCCGTGCTCGTTCCGCTCTACACCGGACCGGATCTCCGCCTCCCGGAGAACCGCGGCAACCCATTGGCTTCCTACGGGACGGTGGTATCGACTGACGGCGGCGCGACGTTCGGCACGCTGCGTTCGGGCTTCCAGCAGCAGCGGTACGGCCCCGACTCCACGCTGCGGCGCCGTCGCGCCGGCAGCATCGTCGGCGACAACACAGCCACCTTTGCCGCGGACGTTCGTTCGACGCGCTATCGCGACCGCGTCTACGCGGCGTTCCCGGACATGCGGTGGACGCGCGGCAAGCCGCGAATTGCGGTTGTGTGGTCGTCCGATGGTGGCCTAACGTGGAGCGCGCCGAGCATGGTGGACGCTTCGGCGCCGGCGTCCGCGTCGCAGTTCCTACCCGCCATCGCGGTGAACGACTCGGGCGCGGTTGGGGTCATGTGGCTCGACACACGCGCCTCGGCGGCCGACGATGCATACGACGTGTTCTACTCCGCGTCGCTCGATGGTGGCCAGACGTTTCTGCCAGCGGTGCGCGTCTCGTCGGAGACCTCGCGTCCGGCGGGCGCGGGCAACGTACGTCCTGGATTGGGTCGGCTGCGCTACGCCGGCGACACACTCATCATGGATTTCCTGAGCGGCTACTCGCGCTGGCGTGACGTTGGGGACTATGTCGGCCTAACGAGCGACGCGAAGGGTGTCTTTCACCCTGTGTGGCCGGATTCGCGCAATGGGACGTTCCAACTTCAGACCGCACGGATCGAGCTGATTTCTGACGCGCCGTCGGTGGTAGTGATGGACACGGTGACACGGCCGGTGGGCATCGTCCTCGATCCGAGCCGGTTCGACGCCGCAACGCGCGAGCTCGTTGTGCCGGTCCGAATCCGCAACACCACGGCTGACACGCTGTTTCCGCCGATTGTCGCGACCCTAACGAGCGTTGGTGACACGATGCTCGTGCGCAGCGGGTACATGCGGCCCGAAGACGTCGTCACGATCGTGAATGCCTCGAACGCCAGGCCCGGGTCGGGTGCGTCGTTCGATTTCTCTCGAGCGCTGGGGACGCTCGGGCTGTTGGCACCGGGAGCCGTATCTGGCGCGGTAGACGTCAAGCTTCGTGTCGCGACGCCGGCGGCGAGTGGGCTCCGGTGGCGCATGCTGGTCTCGACACGGGTTCGACGTGAGTGAACGGCCCGGGTAGCGCGCTCGGCTCCGGCCGCGCGGGACGCTGTTGTCACGCGACTTGCGCGCACTACCTGGGGTAGCTCGTCGCTGGTAAGAGGCCAGTTATGGAACGAGAAACGCGCGACCCAGCAGAGCGTGCGAGGCGGACCTCGCCCCCACCGCGTCGCCCGCCGCTCGGCGGAGTGCCGGACTATTTCTGGACACCGCTCGCGTCAGGCGTGCTCGTCCTCGTCTGCGGGCTGCTCGGACTTGCCACCGGGCAGATCTGGCTGTTCCCGAGTATCGGACCAACCGCGTTCCTACTCGCGCACAGTCCGGAGGCGCCGAGCGCGCAGCCGTGGAACGTCGTTGTCGGACATCTCGTCGGACTCACGGCAGGGTACCTCGCGCTGGCCCCGCTGCACGTGGGTAACGTGCCGGCGACGTTCGCGCTTCACGCGTTATTGCCGGTACGCGTGTGGGCGAGCGCGCTCGCCGTAGCGCTCACGCTCTTCGGGCAGATCGTCACGCGCTCGTCGCATCCGCCGGCCGCGGCCACCACGCTGCTCGTAGCCCTTGGCGGATTCCGCGCGACTGTGCACGACGCGAGCGACGTGGTCGTCGGGATTCTCATCGTCGCCGCCACGGGCGAGCTTCTTCGCTTCGTCCACGCCCGCGCCGGGTGAGCAGAGGCCGGAACTCGCCGCGCAGAGGCAGGAACTCCCCGCCCTGGTTCAGGGTGCTAACATAAATTGAATTGCCTCGAGTCAACGGGATCCTCACTCCGCGTTGACAGCCGTCACTTCCCGCGTGCGGCACGATCCGACGTGTTAGGTGTGTGCGCAATGTCGCCCTGCCGAGCCATCCGATTCCTTGTTCTCGCGTCGTTGCTGCCGGTCGCCTCGTCAGCCGTCGCCCAGACGGCGTCGTCGCCATCGAGTGCGCAAATCGCAGGAATCGTGTTTGACAGCTTGAGCCGCCGGCCGCTCGCGGGCGCGGATGTTCAACTGCAGCGCGTTCGCGGCGCGGGCACCGATACGCAGCCAGAGGTGCGAACTGCCACCGCCGACCAGAGTGGCGCCTTCACATTCGAGAGCGTCGACGAGGGAACGTACGTCCTCGGCTTCTTTCATCCGATGGTCGACTCGCTGGGCGTCGCGATGCCGACCCGACAGATCCAAGTGCGTGCTGCGCAACGCTTGCGAGTCGATCTCGCCGTGCCGTCTCATGCCGGCCTCATCGCGCTCGCCTGCGGCCCTGGCGCGGTGAGTGACACCAGCGCTCTCCTGATGGGCTTCGTCCGTGATGCGGAAACCCTGATGCCTCCGGAGCACTCGGTTGTTGTGCTGCAGTGGGACGAGATCGTGTTGGGACAGGGCGGTGCTCGCGGTGAGACGAGGCACATCATGGCGCAGCCGCGCGAGGATGGCTGGTACGCCTTCTGTAACGTCCCGGTCGACAACGTGCCGCAACTGCGCGTCGCACGCGGTGCGGATTCTTCGGGCGTTGTCGCTGCGGATCTGGTCGGGCGTCAGGTGGTGCGTCACGATCTCTACATCGGATCCGGGACACGCGTTTCGCTGAGTGATAGCGCGGCCGCGGCGGCAGGCCTAACGTCTGACGGAGCGCGTCGCGCCTGGCGCGGGCGGGCGACGGTTTCGGGACGCATCCTGTCGAGTGATGACCGGCCGCTCGCGAACGCTCGCGTGTTGCTCGAGGGAAGCGACGCAACCGCGACAACGAATGACCGCGGCGAGTTCGCGCTCGGCGGCCTTCCGTCGGGCTCACAGACATTGATCGCTCGGGCGTTAGGCTTTCTCCCCGAACGGAGGACCGTTCACCTGCTGACGGGACACGCGCCGAACGAAGTCGTCGTCCGCCTCACATCGCTCAAACGCCTGGTTGACACGGTTCGCGTGACGGCGAGGCGCGTGTACACCACCGACGCCAACGGATTCGAGAGCCGACGACGTGCCGGGCAGGGACACTACATCGATCGTGCGCAGATCGACCGACAGCAAGCGACGACGGCCAGCGATCTGCTGCGAATGGTCCCACGCGTGGAGGTGTTGGCCAGCGGCGTCGGGTTCTTCGGACACGTCGTCGCGTTCCGGAAGCCGTTTGCATTCGAGGGCTACTGTCGCCCTGATCTGTACGTCGATGGATACTTGTTTCCATCGGGTGACATGGAGATCGATGACGTGGTTATTCCAGACGACATCGAGGGTATCGAGGTCTATACCAAGCCGGGCTTGGCTCCCGCACAGTTCACGAACAACATGTCAGGGTGTGGCTCCATCGTGGTGTGGACCCGAACGACCACGCGCCCAGATCGCAAGCCGAAGTGACGTC
>Ga0068857_100000370_pt1 | contig 31432 bp, 21 predicted proteins | sample KBSCornC72_FD_66591 | JGI IMG/M metagenome (GOLD analysis project Ga0068857, IMG submission 66591) | Corn rhizosphere microbial communities from Kellogg Biological Station, Michigan, USA - KBS Corn C7-2 | ecosystem: Host-associated > Plants > Roots > Rhizosphere > Soil ...
CTGAATTGGCCTCCCGGGGCAGTTCACCACAGGATCCTGAGGCCGGCTGAAAGAAGTCTTCCGTCGCTCCGGCATCGCGTTAGGGCCGGCTTGAAAAACGAGGGAACGCAGATTATCGCAGACCGCCCGCTGACGCGGGCGGACGCAGATTGCCGCAGCGTGCTCCGCGTCAGGAGCAAGCTCCTCTCTCAACGAGCCGGTTTTTGAGGGGAACTGCCTCGGTCAGTTCCTGACGTCCCGAGGTTGTCCACCGTTGAAAAGGCTCTGGTCCCAGGAACGCTGCATGGGAGAGGAGCCAACCGCGTCAATCTGCGTCCGGCGCGAAGCGCCGGTCTGCGGCAATCCGTGTCTCCTTGTTTTCAAGCCGGCCCTAACGCGATGCCGGAGCGACGGAAGACTTCTTTCAGCCGGCCTCAGGATCCTGTGGTGAACTGCCCCGGGAGGCCAATTCAGCAGCCCCGCTTAGCCAGCCACGTCAACTCGTTCGCGCGATCGCCGAGCAGTGTGCGGTTCACCCACTCCACGCCCTGCGCGACGGAGTGATCCATGTTCCCCACCTCGTACCGCCACGCGCCGAAGCGGCCGCGCGAATAGATGTCGTGCTCCTCGAGCCACGGCTGTACGACGCTCAGTGCCTCGTCGCGCTCCAGCGACGGCGTCGGGTAGGTGTAGTCGCGCTCGATGAGAAACGCGTCCACGATGGAGCCTCGATCCTCCTCGCTGATCATTCGAGTATTGATCAAACCCTGGATCGTGTCGTCCACCACCGTCGCTCGGCTCACCGGCTTGTGCACCGAGTGCGAGATCTCCGCGAGAATCGAGTACTGACTCGTCGCGTCCGGCACGACATCCGGCGAGTAGTTCGAGAGATACGTCAGCCGGTAGAATGGACAGTTGTCCTCGGGGAAATACATCCAGCACTTGGTCGACGGACACTCCTGCTCGATGCCGACGCCAACGATGTACGAGCCGGAATGGCGGAGCCGAGCAGCCTGCGTACGAACGCAATCCGGGACCTCTCCAACGAGCGCCGTCACCAGGATGTCGAGCGGCATCGTCGAGAGCAGCACGTCGTACGGCTCCGTTCGGCCGTCGCGCAGGCAAACCCGTTTGTGCTTCAGATCCACCGAAGCCACGGCCGAGCAGAGACGTAGCTGATCCTCGACGTAGGGACGCATCCGGCAGAACAGCTCGCCCGTGCCGCCGTATCGCGGATACTTGAACGTCGCGTTAGGCCCCCACGACACGTCCTCGCGATCGAGGATCACGTTGCCGAGCACGCGCTCGATCGGTGGGGTGGCAACGCGCTCGCCGATCCACTCCTTGTTCATGAGCCGGGGCGGGTGCGCCCAGACCTTGAAGTTGTACGGCATCATGAAGTGCTTCGCGATACCGCGACCGAAGACCCCGAGGATGAGCTCCTCGAAGTTCTCGAAGCGTGACTTGTCGAGCGGTTCCTTCTGCGCCTCGATCAACCCGAGCAGACACTCGAGCACAACGTCCTTCGGCAGGAACTTGATGTTGTTCTGGAACGGGTACGGCAGGAACCGATCGAACATCCAGACCCAGGACTCGCGCAGGAGCTCCTGGTACTCATCCCCCATGAGCCGGTCGAACAGGCGATCGAAGTACGGGTAGTGCGAGAACAGCACGTGCCCGCCGATGTCGTAGATGAACCCGTTCGGGCTCGTCTCCGACGAGGCGAGACCGCCCACTTTGTGGCGCGCCTCGAGCACCACGAAGTTCGTGTAGCCGAGCTCCCGCAGCCGATAGCCGGCGGCGAGGCCAGTCGGACCGGCGCCGATGATCACGATTCGGGGACCGTCGGCGGTCGTATCGATCGAGGACGCCATCATGAGGTTCGCTCCCAGGCGCGGCTGCGCGCATAACGAGCGAGCGCGTGGTCGATCGTGGGCATCATCCACCCTCGCTCACTCGTCAGCGCTGAGTACTTCGGGCGCGCCGCGGCAAGCCGCAGCTCCGCAAGCGGCACACCGCGCAACGAGGCGGCGCTCACACGCGCCATTCGTGCGGCGCGTCTGGCCAGCTCCTCCCACGTCAGTGCGCCGTCGCTCGTCAGGTGCCAGAGCCCGCGCTCGTTGTCGAGGGCAAGGTCGAGCACCGCGTGAACCAGATCCGGGACGTACGTGGGCGACACGACCACGTCGCTCGCCGCGACACTTTCGTCACCAGCGATCAGCGCTCGGAGCGTTCGGGTGACGAAGTTGTAGTCGTCGTGCTCGTCGAAGAACGCGGCCGTTCGTACGACGAGCGCCCCCGGCGCGGTAGCAAGAATGGTGACTTCCGCATCGGCCTTGGCACGCCCGTACTCCGAGAGTGGCCGCGGCTCGTCGGACTCGACGTACGGCGCCGTCTTCTCACCGTCGAACACGAGGTCCGTCGAAAAGGCGACCAGCTTGGTGTCGGTTTCAGCACACGCACGGGCGAGCGTGCCGGCGCCATCGACGTTTGCGCTTCGACACGCCGGAGACTGACACTCGGCGTCATCGACGCGCACGAAGCCGGCGCAGTTCACTACACACCACGGGGCCACAGTGCTCAGCGTCTCTGCCACGCGCTCGTAGTCGGTGACGTCGAGATCCGCGCGCGCAACAGCCACGTTGGTGAGACCACGCTCCGCGCACGCGCGCGCCACGGCCCGGCCAAGCGTGCCATGCGCACCGACGATCAAAACAGGCCGCGCGGCTCCATTCCGCTGAACCGACGAGGGTGATGTTTCCTGCTCCTCCTGATCGGCACGTGGCGCGGGGGACGACGACACGGCGACCGGATACGCGAGCCGGTGGTGACATCGCCACCATCCCGGCGCATTGAGAACGGGATGCTCGAACGTGCCGCAATTCGCCAGCGACTTCACCATGTGGGCCAGCAGGGTCGGACGAGCGTGCGGCGCACGAATGTCGAACAGGCCCGGCTCGTATTGACCGTCATCGCGGGTCAGCAGCGATGACCAGTCGAACGCCCCGAACGCCGACCACGCCGTGACGGCGCGTAGGTCACCACCCTCACGCCGCAGTCGCGTCGCCGCGTTCCACACTTCGGCCAGCCATCGGATCTGCTGCTCTCGCGTGCAGGCGAGCTGCGCCTCGGTGACGGCGATGGGCAAGCGGTACCGCCGCCAGGTCTCACGAAGCATCTCGTATGGGCCGGCAACACCGTTGCCTAACACGCGCACCGCCTCGACGTCCGCGTAGCGATGGTGCCCGTTCCCGCCCCACGTCGCGGCCGGATACCGCGTGAGGCGATGATCCAGGAACCGCTCGCTCGTCAGGTAGTGATTGATGCCTACGATGTCGGGCGGACACGGCCGCTCGGCCAGCGGTGCGAGCTCGCGCTCACGGACACCAGCCCAGCGCAGGTAGTGGGCGATGGGATGATCTCCGGTCACTCGGCCCAGCAGGAGATCGAACGTCAGCCACCGCCGTTCGTTCTCGAACTCAGCCTGATACTCGAGCACGTCCGTGGCGTAGGTCTTTCCCAGGTCTTCGGTCTGCACGAGCTGCGCGTGTGGCGTGACTTCGCGAATCGCGCGCATCGCCTCGCCGATTGCCCGGCACTGCACGAGCATCGCGCGCCCGAACGCCCGCCCGGAGCGTGCGTGGGGATACCACAGGCCATATAGCGTCGCGAAGCGCGCCGTGGTGAGCGGCTCATTGATCGGCGTGTAGTACTCGACCCACGGATATCGCCTGGCCACGGTACGCGCGAACGCGGCAAACCGCGCGGGGAACCTGGCGCTGGTCAGGTCGAGGTCGCGCGGACCGCTGCCGTGATGCAGCAGCGTGACGATGGGCGTGACGCCGTGCGCGCGAAGGCGGTTCAAGCCGGCGTCCGTCCACGCCCACGCTCGGTCGCCTAACGTGCACACGCGCTCCCACAGGACCGGGAAGCGCAGCGCGGTGATGCCGAGTGCTGTGAGCCGATCGAGCTCCTCCGGGAAATCGTACAGGCCGCTCCGCTCGAGCTGATCGAAGTACCTGTCGCCAACCCGGATGTACGAGCACTCGATGCCGCCCCACACCGCGATGCCGGTGTCCATCGCCCGCATTCGAAACGGCTACGCGACGATGGCCCCGTCGTTCCCCGCGCCATTGCGACGTGCCGGCGCAATTCCCGATGGCGACCGTTTTGGCACCGTGACGCGAGGACGCACGTCGCCGTTGCCGCGGTTATCGCCGACAGCTTGCACGATCAGCTGGTCCATCGCCGCCACGATCGATTCCCACGTCGCGGCCTGCGCCCGCGATCGGCCGGCGGCGATCCGAACGGGATCCGGCTTCAGCGAGGACTCGATCGCGTCGAGAAAGCCTGCCGTCGTATACGCGACATGCACGGTCGGCGTAAAGTGGCGCACGACGTCCGGTACCGCGGTGGATACGATCGGCCTGCCGGCCGCCATGTACTCCAACGTCTTGGTTGGGTTGATGTATTGTGTTGCGTCGTTCAGCGCGAAGGGCATGAGGCACACGTCGAAACCCTTCAGATATTCCGGGAGCTTCGCATACGGTCGCTGACCCAGCCAGTGAAGGTTCTCGCGCTTCGGCAACTCCGATGGATCGACCTTCGCCGTCGGTCCCACCAACACCACCGACCCGTGAGCGAAATGCTCGGCCAGTCGCGCAACCAGCCGGTAGTCGACGCGCTCATCGATGACACCGACGTAGCCCAGCACCGGGCGTGGAAGCTCGCGAAGCTCCGGCGCGACGCGCGTGTCGTCACAGAGCGCGCGAGCGAAATGGTCGGCGTCGACGCCGCAGCCGAAGAAGTGGACGTTGGCGTGGTGACGCGACTTGGACTCGAAGAGATGCTGCCCGCCGGTGAACACGACATCGGCGCGATCGAGCAGGAACCGCTCGCACTGTACCAGCTCGGGCGGTGCGAACCGGAATTGCGAGAGCTCGTCCATGCAGTCGTAAACGACCCCACGTTCGTTGAACGCATCGACCATGACCGGCGCGGGCAGCGGCGTGTAAAACCACTGGACGGGGTGATCGAACATTCCCGTGAGCGCGCCGCCATCGCTCGTCAGCTGTCGCACCAGCGAACGGACGGCCATCGCCGCCTCGAAGCTGGACGCGCGCAATCGGTCAGGCAGCCGAGGGACGACGCGATGCAGGTGTGCACACGGTGATGTCACGTCGAGTCCTGGCGCTCCCAGGTCATCGACGAAGACCGGTTCCTCGACGAACAGCACGGCGCGGCTCCGAGCGAAGCGCGACAGGAGCTGCTGTGGGCGTTGCCAGACGTAATCCCACCGCAGATGGCTGTGGACGATCAGCGGGGACGATCCAGGGGTCGGGGTCGCGCGTACATCACTCATTGAGCATCCAGCACAGGCAGTGGGTGACTCGATCGGGAAGTTGGACTCCCAACTACGAGCAAGTCACATGCCTCCGCCCGCCGCGCATGCGCGCACGCGGGGACGCGACGCCTAACGAGCGACGGCCAGCGAGGATGCGGCGCCGGCTGCCGTGACGGCCGCGCTCCAGCTTGCCACGATCTCGCGATACCGACGAGCGACCGGCCGCGGTCGTCGATCGAGATCGTAGAGCCCAACCGGATGCAGATCGTTGCGCTCCACACGGAGCGCGTGCTGCCAGTCGATCTGGTCGGTCAACGAGTACCACGTGAACCCGCACACCGGCACGCCTGACGAGCGCAGCGCGACGACATCGCTCCACTGCCCGTTCAACCACTCCACGGCGCGGCTGCTGACCTGGTTCGTCTCGCAATAGAACAAGGGCAGGCCATAGCGCTGGTAATACTGCGCCGCCAACGCGCGGAAGCCCATGCCGTTGCGCATCGTCGTGCACCGACCGTTCGCGGCGACACGATGCTCGCAGGTCAGGTAGTAGTCGGTGCCGAGCCAGCGTTGCCCAACGGCGCGGCGTTCGCGGAAGAAGCTGAGGTCGTTCGACGTGACGCCGTGCTCGTTGAGGTACGCGGCCATGCCATGGCCGAGCTCCCTGCCTAACGTCAAGTCGAGCGACAGGTGCTTGATCCCGTTGAGGCGATCCGCTTCCTTCGCCGCCGACCGACCCGCCGGGTGGAAGTACTCGATCGACTCCCCCTGGACAATGACGGCGTCGGGTCGTTCGGTGAGAATGGCCTCGACCGCGAGCTCGTGCGCCATGCAGAGGTTCCGGAGCGCCCGAACGAACGCGGCGTCACTCGCCTCGCACTCGTTCCACCACCCGCGAAGCGCCGAAAAGCTCGCGCAGATGAAGATCTCGTTGACCGGCGTGAAGTAGCGAACCCAGGGATACCGCCGCGCAAACGTTCTCGCGTAGTCGGCAAACAGCACCGGGAACGCCGCGTCCTGAAAACCGCCGAGCCAGGATGGGACCCCGAAATGGCAGAGGTCCGCAATGACCTCGATGCCGAGATGTCGCAGCCGTTCCATCGGTGCGTCCGCAGAGTCCCACTCGTAGCGGTTGGGCGCGACGTGGGTCCGGTAGTATGGCGGCCCGTAGCGTAGCGCGTTCAGCCCGAGGTCACGGACGAGGGCGAAGTCTTCTTCCCAGCGCGCGTAGTGACCGCATTTCTCCATCTGGTCGATGCGCGCGCCGGAGGCGAGCGTGGGATAGCTGTTCTCGATGCCAGTGGCAAAGAGAAAAGGAGAGGCGGGATGCATCTGAGGGTGCAGCCAGACCGAATACGGCAACAGTGGTCGCGGGCGCCATCAGGATGCTGATGAGCGCCGCTCTAGGAAATGATACCCACGTCCAACGACGGAGTTTTGTGTTGGACGATGCACGTCGCACGACGCCACACACACAAACACACACAGCGAGCACTTCGAGCAATCGGCGCCTGGCGGCTCGGTGCTTGCGACCCCCACCCACCCCGATACAGGATCTCGAGATCCCTCGGCATCAACCGGTTGTTCGAAGGAGCAGCATATGGCAGCAGAGAAGCTCAACGGGAAGCGGGTCGCCATCCTCGCGACTGATGGCGTTGAGGAGGTCGAGCTGGTCGAACCGCGGAAGGCACTGGATGCGGCTGGCGCGCGCACGTCGCTCATCTCGCCGAAACCCGACACCATCAAGGCATGGCAGCACGACCATTGGGGCGGTGAGGTCCGCGTTGATGTGCCGCTGGAGCGTGCCAAGGCCGACGACTACGACGCGCTGCTTTTGCCCGGCGGCGTGATGAACCCCGACAAGCTGCGCGAGAACGAGCGAGCCGTGCAGTTCGTGAAGTCGTTCTTTCAGGCAGGGAAGCCCGTCGCCGCGATCTGCCACGGGCCGTGGATGCTCGTCGAGGCCGACGTGGTTCGCGGCCGCACCGTGACGTCGTGGCCCTCCCTCCGCACCGACCTGCGCAACGCGGGCGCCGACTGGGTGGACCGCGAGGTGGTAACCGACGAGGGGCTTGTGACGAGCCGCAAGCCGGACGACATTCCTGCGTTCAACAAGAAGATGATCGAGGAGTTCGGCGAAGGCGTACATGAAGGACAACGGCGGGCTGCACGAAGGTCGACGCAACCGGAGGCCGCCGCCGGATAATGGATCGCCGAGACGTTGTCGAAAGCAGGCGGGATCAGCCTGTATGGCAGAATTGCCATGGCACCGATCATTGCCTGGTACATCCGAACGTGGTATGGCAATTCTGCCATATCGGCTCGTTCCGCCCCGCTATCGACACCTGAGTTTCGTCATCACGTGTAGGACTTCTCCGCCCACGCGAGCCGGCTCTCGACGTTCTGAGGATCGAGCGCATCACGCTGATAGGCGTTGTTGCCCCACGTGACGTTCGCATTCGCGTGGTTCTGCGCGCGCACCGGGCACACGCGATTGGCGCCGTACGCGCCGAACGTGTTGCCCGAGATCGTCGCCACCTGCGGACCGGCGCCTAACAACGCGATGCGAGGGACCCGCTGCTTCCCGCCACCGAAACGACAGCCCGTCACGTTCAGCGGACCGGCATGCCGCAGGAGAATGCAGTCCCCATCCGCGTGAAGCTGATCGGCCTCGTAGCGCACGCCGGTGAGCGTCACCGGCTGTGATGCCGTCGTCGGTCCGCTGGTTACGAGCAATCGGCCACACGCCTCGAAGCCCACGCCCTCGATGACCACGGGATCGCCCACACCGGAGAGGACGACACCGGTCTGACACGCCGCAGCGGTGCCACCGATCCACGTGAACGACGAGCTCGCGCTCACCCCAGCGTGCACCGACTCGGCCCGACACTGCGTGAGCACGTGCTCCTTGGACTGCTGGCCGGAGAACGCCCACGCCGCATCGGTACAGCCGTACACCGAGCACGAATCCCATCGTCCGTGCTCGTTGTTCTCGTCGATCGCGCTGGCGTAATCGTAGCCGCGGCGCGCGCGCGCGTTGCCGAAGATCCGCACGTCATGAAACTGGTGCAGCGTGCTCGGGATCACGCCTTTGCCACTCTTCGTGCGCCGGATGAGAAATACGGCCGTACACGGCGACTCACACACGACATCGATGTGCTCGATCACCGATTCCCGGCAGTTCTCGAGAGAGAACACCGGATCCGTCGCCGGACCGCGCCACACGAACCGCGGTCGTCGCCCATCGGCCCGTCTGGCGATCGTCAGGCACCCGTCGAGATTCTGCAGACGCACCGTCTGACGAAGCTCGACAGTCTCAGGGTCGCAATGGAAGATTATCGGGCTCGTCACACGATCTACGCCTCGGGTCACCAGGCTCCCTCGCAACGTCGCCGCTCGACCGGACCCGCGCAATAATCCTTACCGGAAATGCCAGCCGCTCTCGACCCGATTCTCAAGCCCGCCACGGTCGCCGTCATTGGTGCGTCGCGTTCGCCGAGTCACATTGGCCATCAGATCACGGCGAATCTCATCCAGTACGGCTTCACCGGCTCCGTGTATCCGGTGAATCCGTCAGCGAAAGCCGTGTGCTCGGTGAGGTCGTATCCCGACATTGGCTCGGTGCCGGACTCCGTGGATCTCGCGGTCATCGTCGTGCCGAAGCATCTCGTGTTAGGCATCGCCGGCGAGTGCGCCGACGCCGGCGTGCGTGGCCTCGTGGTGATCACCGCCGGGTTTCGCGAGATGGGCGCCGACGGTACCGAACGCGAGCGCGCACTCGCCGATCTCGTTCGCTCCCGCGGCATGCGCATGGTCGGCCCCAACTGCCTCGGCGTCATCAACGCCGATCCCACGTTCTCGCTCAACGCGACGTTCGGGCCGGTGATGCCGCCGTTCGGCCCGGCGGCCCTCATGTCGCAGTCCGGCGCCATGGGCGTGAACATTCTCGACTACGCGCGCGAGTATCAGATCGGGCTCGCGCAGTTCGTGTCCGTCGGCAACAAGGCGGACGTGAGCAGCAACGACCTGTTGCTGCAGTGGGAGGACGACCCGGCGGTTTCGACGATCCTCATGTACGTCGAGAACTTCGGCAATCCGCGCCGCTTTCTCGAGACCGCGTCACGCATCACGAAGCGGAAGCCCATCATCGCGCTCAAAGCCGGACGTTCCGCGAGTGGCGCGCGCGCCGCGTCGTCACACACCGGTGCACTCGCCGCCAGTAACGCCGCGGTGGATGCGCTGCTCGCGCAGGCCGGCGTGCTTCGCGCAGCGTCGGTCGAGGAGCTGTTCGACATGGCGATGGCGTTCGGCACCGCGACTCGGCCTCGGTCCCGCCGGACCGCCGTGCTCACGAACGCGGGTGGGCCCGGCATTCTCGCCGCGGACGCGCTCGAGGCGAACGGCCTTGCCGTGGTGGAGCTGCGACCTGAGACCATCGCCGCGATGAAGCCGCTCTTCCCCGAGGAGGCATCCATTCGCAACCCGGTGGACATGATCGCGTCCGCTCGACCCACGAGCTATCGGCAGGCGCTCGAGATCCTGCTCTCCGACGCGGGAGTCGATTGCCTCGTCGCGGTGTTCGTGCCGCCGTTCGGCGTGAGTCAGGCCGCGGTGGCCGAGGCGATCGGGGCCGCGGTGCAGCAAAGTCCGGGGACGGCCGTGATGGCCGTGCTCATGGGACGCTCGGGCCTCTCGGAGGGTCGTGCCGAGCTTCATTCGGTGGGCGTTCCGGCGTTCGTGTTTCCGGAGTCGGCGGCGCGTGCGCTCGCCGCGCTATGCAGGTACCAGGAGTGGTTAGGCAGGCCGGCGACACCAATCACGCCATTGGCCGTCGACCGCGACCGGGCTGCCGCCGTGATTGCGCGAGCGCGCGCCGCCGGTCGCACCCATCTCGAGCAGTCCGAGGCGCTGGAGCTGTTTGCGTCGTATGGCATACCCACTGCTCCGGCCAGGATCGCCCGGTCAGCCGCAGAGGCGGCCAGCGTCGCCTCGGCACTCGGCTTCCCGGTCGCGATGAAGGTCGTCTCGCCCGACATCGACCATAAGAGCGACGTGGGCGGCGTGATCCTCGGTATCGAGGACGAGGACGCCGCGCGTGCGGCGTATGATGACCTGATGCGCGAGGTCGGAGTCCGAATGCCTAACGCGCGGCTCGAGGGCGTGCTGGTGCAGCCGATGGTGCGCGGCGGCCTCGAGACGATCGTGGGCGTGAGTCACGACCGCCTGTTCGGACCGCTCGTCATGTTCGGGCTGGGCGGGATCTATGTGGAGGCGCTGCGGGATGTAGTGTTCCGCGTCGCACCAATCAGTGCGCTCGACGCGGAGGACATGCTCGACGGCATTCGCGGCACACCGATCCTCGCCGGCATGCGCGGTCGCGCCGGTGTCGACCGCGTCGCGCTCGTCGACGTACTCCGCCGCGTCTCGCAGCTGGCGGTCGATTTTCCGGAGATCGAGGAGCTCGACCTCAACCCGCTGCTGGCGTTCGAGGATCGCGTCGTCGCCGTGGACGCGCGAGTACGACTTGTTTGACCACAGAGGTCACAGCGGTCACGGAGACCTCAGTGACCGCTATGGTCAATTTCAGGCCGCTCGAGTCCTCAATTCTTTCGCGGCGGCGATTTGGTCGCATATTGGATCGGCTAGATATGCGAGTCATTCCGAATGACTGACGCCCCGTGGGACACAGTGCTTCGGCGAACATTGCCGTGCTTGCCGGCCGCGCTGGCGCTCGCCTGCCAGGGAACCAACAAGGCAGCGCCGGCCGCAACCGCTCGCGACACCGCCGCAAAGGCAGCGACGTTCGTCGCGGCCAACTGGCGACCGCCCACCGAAGCCGAGATCCCCAACGACTCACTCGGCGCTGCGATTCGCCGCGGCCTCTATCTCCTCCGCTTCACGCCGGAAAGTCTCCCCGCGTACGCGACCTCGAGCCTTCGCTGCACGAGCTGCCATCAGAACGACGGCACCAAGGCGAGCGCGGCGCCGCTCACCGGCGCGCACGCGCGCTACCCGAAGTACATGACTCGCTCGGGCGCGGTGATCGGTCTCGCCGATCGCGTGAACTACTGCTTCACGCGATCGCTCGCCGGAAACGTGCTCCCGCCCGAGAGCCGTCAGATGAACGACATCCTCGCCTACCTCGCGTTCATCTCGCACGACGTTCCGGTGGGAAGGAACCTCGCCGGAGCCAGCGGCTTGGTCAGCATGAAGGACACCCTCGTGGGCGACCTCGGGCGTGGTGAGACCATCTTCAAGCGCGAGTGCGTCGCCTGCCACCAGGCTGACGGCCAGGGAAACACCGCGTTCCCCGCCCTATGGGGACCTAAATCATTCTCCATCGGTGCGTCGATGGCGCGCGAGGAACGTGCTGCCAGCTTCATCTGGCACAACATGCCGCAGTCGAAGCCGGGATCGCTCACGCCGCAGGAAGCGTTCGACGTCGCGGCCTTCGTGAACTCGCACCCGCGTCCCGATTCGCCCGGCAAGGAAACGGACTGGCCCTCGGGCGGTGCGCCGACGGACGTTCCGTACGCCACGAAGGGACACGAGCCTCACAGGCCGCCGGCGTCGCTGCTCGCGCGCCGTACCCCAGACCGCGCGATCGTCCCGACGCCGCCGGAGGTCGACGGCGGCGCGAAGCGTGAGCACTGACGTCGCATCGTTAGGCAAGGCGGCCAGCGTGTACCACCGATAGCACGATCCGTGGCCGAACCGCTCGCCGCGGCGGTCGTGTCGGTCATGCTGCTCGCGGCTGCCGTCGGCATCGCGATCGAGGCAATCTCGGAGATCCGAACACCACATCGCACGCCGGCTGCGTGGACGCTCGTCGTGCTCGTGGCCGTGATGGCCACGAAGTGGATCCTCGCGCGACGCGTGCGCGCGATCGGGATCGACATTGGCAGCACGGCCGTGAGGGCCGACGCATGGCACCACCTGAGCGACGCCGTCACGTCAGCGGCGGCGTTCGTCGGCATCTCGATCGCGCTCTGGGGTGGACCCGGTTGGGAGTCGGCCGACGACTGGGCAGCGCTCGCCGCATCCGGCGTCATCTTCTTCAACGGCGTCAACATGCTGCGTCCAACGCTGCAGGACCTCATGGACAGGATGCCGGGGCCGGACGTCGTCGATCCGATACGACACGCGGCCGAGAGCGTGGAGGGCGTTCGCGCGACGGAGAAGCTCGCGGGTCCGCAGGACCGGAATGGCGTACCGCGTGACGATTCACGTCCAGGCCGACGCCAAGCTCCCGCTCGACGAAGCTCACATCCTCGGCGGGCAAGTGAAGAGCGCGATTCGCGCGGCGGTGCCGACCGTCGGATACGTGCTGGTGCACATGGAGCCGTTCGATGGCAAAGCGCCGAACGAACAGGACGTCCTCATATAGTCGGGCGTCGCCGCACTCACCTCACGGGGACGTGCATCCACGACACCGATGCGCCGAGCGTGGTGCCGTGCGGGCTGAACGCCCGCTGAAATCCGAAGGTCACGTCGAGCCCCGTTAGGCCGATCCACTTTCCGACTTCCTGTGCCGTGATGCCGCCGCCCGTGAGAAAGCGCTGGCCGCGACTCCACTGCCGATCGGTCGTGCCCCATGCGAATGCGAACGATGGCGTGAGAAATGGCACGACCCGCACGCGCTGCCCAACCGCGAGCGACAGAGGAACCGTGACGTCCGCAGTCCAGTGCTGCCGCTCGTTGAAGCCCTTCTCCGCCCATCCGATGCCAAACTGGAGTGCCGCGGTTCCGCTCGCGTCGTTTTCCGTGAAGAAGGGAACCCGCAGGAACGGACGAGTCGTGATGAGGTTGTTGCTGTACCGAACCTCGGCCATCAGGCGATGGTCATCGCACGACACGTCGGCGCAGATGTCATCGCTGCCCTGCTGATATCCCACCGTGCCGGAGATCAGGGCGCTGCCCTGGACCTGCAGATTGGTGGTGAGCCCGTACGACGTGAGACTCTTGCCATCGGATAGCCCGCGCGACCCGTACTGCATTCGGAACCCGAACAGCAGCGTGTCGTCGCGACTCGTCGCCATGGCCGGGCCGTTAGGCGTGAGAGCGCCTAACGGAGTGCTCGCGATCGCGGCGAGCGTGCGGGTGAGCTCTGTCCTCGATTGGGCGCCAAGCGTCGGCACACCCAACAACGACAGCAACGACAGCAACGACAGCGACGCCGGTGCGGTGATGACGGACCAGCGACCGACGCGCGTGCGTACTCGAGATATGGTTCGCATCGGCTATTTCTGGTCGCGCAGCCAGCGTGAGTACACCTCGCCCCCGACGTGGCTGTCGTAGCGGTAAACACGCAGGAGCACGCTGTCGCCCGGAACGAAGTCGAGGCGCATGAAGCCGCTCGTCGCCTGGCCAACGTACAGGCTTTGGCGCAGCCGCGCCGCACATTCGCCTTTGCCGATCGATCCGGCTCCGCTCACGAGCGCGTAGCTCGAAGTCCGCCCGAGCATCACCTGCAGGCTGTGATCGTGACCGGCGGCGTAGATGAGCGGAGGGTGCGTCTTGAGAGCGCTGTTCAGGGAGTCGCGCATCAGCGTGTACGACTTGCCGAGCAGGTCCTGGCTGGTGTTCGCCCAGCGACGGAACAGCGCGAACGCACCGCAATAGCCTCCGTGCGGGCCGCCGGTTCTCAGCGGATGGTGCGACGCCACGATCACCGACTGCCCCGGGTGGGTGGTCTTGAGCGAGTCGCGAACCGCCTGCGTGATTTCCCCCATCGTGTGGGTCGAGCAGCCGTTCTCGGGGTCATCCGAGACCGAGTCGCGCACGATGTAGTTGTGCAGCCACCACTGCGAGTCGAGGAGGATGAGGCGCACGCGCTCCCGGTCCACGACGACGGGCCCGGGACAACCACCCTTCGGCAGCATCATGACCGTCGCGCCGGGGTGCTTCGGCCGCCGTGGAATCAGGGCGGACTGACGCCTGATGACGAACAGGCCGTCGGCGGCGGTGGCGGCGCCGAAGAAGCCGCCCTGCCCGCCGTCGGACCAGTCGTGATTCCCGGGTAGGAAGATGCCCGTGCCGCCACTGGGCACGGTCTTGATCTGCGCGTCCAGGCGACGGAGGACGTCCGCGTAGTTCACGGACGAGGAGTCAGCCGTGCCGGAGGGATAGATGTTGTCGCCGAGGAACAGGATCGTTCCGCGTTGCCCAACCGCGGCCGCCTGAACCGCGAGCGAGTCGAGCACGATATCCGGCAGCCGTGGATCGGGCTCTCCGGCATCGCCGATGAGAAAGATGGTCTCGACGACCCCTGTGGGGTTCGGTGTCGCGACGTGCGAGGTTCGGCACCCGACAACTGCCCCGAGGGCGCCTAACCCCACGACGAATCGGCCGACGCGATGCGCGCGTCGATGGACAGAAGTAGCCCGCCTCGTCACTCGAGTTCTCGTGTTCGTTCAGGTTCGCGCATTTCAAGGGGTCAGAGTCCTTGAAACGTGATCACTCCAGCTTTGCTGCCGTGAATGCAGGATATGAGCCGCCTCGACGGCAGACGGCAGAGAACTGCAGAGCTCTGCCGTCTGCCGTCTTCGCTGCTCGAGGCGAACGATGAGGCAGTAGATCGTTAGGCGCTAGGGTGAAACACCGATGGTTGACGCCGCCTCCATTTATCGGTAAGACATCGCCTGTTCGAATTCAACTCGCGTGCACCGGGCGACCCTCTCCATCCCGAACCGGCAATGATCCGAGCGACACGGCTCCTGGCGACTGCCATCACGGCAACTGCCGCCCTCACGCTACCCCTTCGTGCCCAGGGCGGCGCGATTCTAGTTCGCGGTGGAACCATTCACACGGCGGCCGGCGCGCCGATCACCAATGGCAGCGTCTTGATCCGAGACGGCAAGATCGTCGCGGTCGGCACGAACGTGTCGGCGCCGGCGGGAGCCCGGATCATCGACGCCACGGGGAAGACCGTCATCCCCGGCATGATCGACAATCACTCGCACATCGGCGCCAAGTCGACCGATCTGAACGACAGCCCGATGCTGATCGGCCCGCAGCATCGGTTTCTCGACGCCCTCGACTGGAACGACCCCGACTTCCAGGACGCCGTCGAAGGCGGGGTCACCACGGTCGTGACCGGCCCCGGAAGCGGCGAGAACGTGAGCGGCATGGCCGTGGTCATCAAGACGTTCGGCACCGACTACACGAAGCGCATGCTCCTCGAGAAGGGCGGGATGAAGTTCGCGATGGGCCCCAAGGGCCGGAACCGCTACCCGGCCACCGCCATGGGTGTCGCGGCGAACCTTCGCCAGTACCTGATCAAGACGCAGGAGTACATGGCCGCGCAGAAGAAGTGGGAGGACGACGGAAAGAAGGGAAATCCGCCGGCGCGCGACCTGGGGTACGAGGCGATGGCCGACGTCCTCACGCACAAGACCTACGTGCGCGCGCACGTGCACGCCGCAACCGACATCATGACGCTGCTGCGGCTCAAGGACGAGTTCGGGTTCGACCTCACGCTCCATCACTCCACCGAGGCGTACAAGGTCGCGCCGGAGATCGCGAAGCGCGGCGTCACCGCGGTCGTGCTCCCGTTAGGCGACCGCATCGGACTGAGCGACGACGCCATGGCAGGCCCCTACATTCTCTGGAAGGCCGGCGTCAAGATCGCGATGCACACGGACGCGCCGGTGATCAGCCAGAAGTGGCTGCGGCTCTCCGCCGCACTGGCCATGCGCTACGGGATTCCCGACGAGGAAGCCCTCAAGATGGTGACGTCGAACGCGGCGGAGATCGCCCGGGTCTCCGACCACGTGGGCACGATAGCCGCGGGCAAGGATGCGGATCTCGTGATCTTCAACGGACCGTGGTACGAGCCCAAGTCCCGTATCGATTTCGTGATCGGTGACGGCCAGGTGGTCTACGATCGCGCGAAGGAGGGCAAATAACCATGCGACGCACACCATTCCTCTCGATCGCGACGGCCCTCCTCGTCGTCTCCGCGTCGCTCTCGGCCCAGGACAGGGCCATTGCGATCCGCGGCGGCACCGTGCTGCCTGTCAGCGGACCCGCGATACCTAACGGCACCGTCGTCATTCGCGGCGGCAAGGTCGTGGCCGTCGGCGCCAACGTGCAGGTGCCTTCCGGCGCGGAGGTCGTCGACGCCTCCGGCAAATACGTCATGCCGGGCGTGGTCGACGCGGCGTCGTACATCGGGCTCGGCGACAACGACCTGAACGAGCCGACCGACCCCATGACCCCGCAGAATCGCGTGTGGGAGGCCTACAACCCGTTCGGCACGTTCGGGTCGGGAAAGCCAGAGCCGCTCCGCAACAAGGAAGCGCTGTCGGGTGGCGTCACCACGCAGTACATCGCGCCCGCCGATGCCCAACTGTTAGGCGGACAGGGCGCGGTGCTGAAGACGGCTGGCGCCACGCTCGACGCCGTCCTCGTTCGCGAGCCGGCCGCCATCGACATCGCGCTCGGTACGCCACCCAAAACGCCCGCGCGGGCGGCCAACCGGGATCCCTTCACGCGGATGGCCGAGGCGGCGATGCTGCGGCAGCTGTTCGTGAAGGCGCAGGAGTATCAGCGCAACAAGTCGAGCAACGCGACGCTTCCCCGCGACCTCGGGATGGAGGCGTTAGGCAAGCTTCTGCGCAAGGAGATCCCCGCGCGTATCCAGGCGAACAACGCGACCGACATTCGCACGGCCCTGCGCCTGGCGCAGGAGTTCAACTTCGATCTCATCATCGACGGCGGCGCCGGTGCCTGGGACATGAAGGACGAGCTGGCCGCGAAGAAGGTGTCCGTCGTCCTCGGCCAGGTGTCGCACGAGTACGTGAGCAACGAGGAGATCCCCGACAAACAGGACTACCCCAAGCCGGACGAGCGTCTGGCCGGCCGCCTGACGAATGCCGGCATTCCGACCGCGCTGGCGACGTTCTCCCGGGCTTTCAGCACGCTCGCGCCCGCAGGCACGGGCAAGTGGCTCCTCATCGACGCGGCGCTCGCCGCGGGTTACGGGATGACGGACGACCAGGTGCTCAAGGCCGTGACGCTCGTTCCCGCCCAGATCCTCGGCGTCGCCGATCGCGTGGGCTCGCTCGAGGTGGGCAAGGACGCGGACGTCGTCGTTCTGGACGGACCGCCGCTGAGTGTGAAGACGTGGGTGCAGCGCGTATACGTGAACGGCGAATTGGTTTACACGAAGTGAGCAGAGGCAGTCATGCAGGTACTGGTCAAGCTCCGGTCGTCGGCCGCCGCGCTTCAGGCCGATGACCGGGCCAATCTTCGCCCGCTGCGTGTCACCGTTCCCGGAGCAGCGCCCGCGTTAGGGATCGGCACCGAACCACAGTGGTTCATCGCCGACCTGCCGGATGATGTCGCGAACCCGTGGGACCTCGCCCACACACGCCTCTCTGATTACCTCGGGGTTGCGGACACGGATGTCATGTTCGCCGAGCCCGATCTGGCGCAGGGCGCCTTCCCGGACGATGGGGACGGCGCTCCCGCTCCGGGCAGCACGGTTACCGTAGGCAAGAACTGCGAACCCGTTGGTCAGAACGGCGAGAATGGCCAGGCGGTCGGCCCTGACAAGATCGCCTGGCACCTGGACGACGACTTCTCGCAGCTGGGCAGCGCGCGGGATGCGGTGCAGTTCTCGGAGCGGCGAACGCGCATCGCGCACCTCGACACGGGATACTACGCGGCCCACGCCACGGTCCCGAAGTACATCAATCACCTGGTCGAGGCGAACTTCGTCGACGGATTCTCGAAGCAGACCAACGCCCAGGACCCTGACAACAAACGGTTCCTGCTCGACAACTCGGGCCACGGCACCGGCACGTTAGGCATCCTGGCCGGCGGGACGTTCCCCGCAGCGAACACCGTGCGGATCGGCGGCGCGCCGGACGCCGAGATCGTTCCACTTCGCATCGCGGACACGGTGGTGCTGTTCCACACGAGCGCCTTCGCGAGCGCGCTCGACTACGCCGTGGACATCCAGTGCGACGTCGCCACGATGAGCATGGGTGGCCTGCCATCGAAGGCGTGGCGAGAGAGCATCGATCGCGCGTACCTCGCCGGTTTGTGCCTCGTCGCCGCCGCGGGCAACAACTTCAACGGGATGCCCACGCGGCATCTCGTCTATCCCGCGCGGTTCGGTCGCGTCATCGCGGCGTGCGGCGTCATGGCCAACGGACAACCGTATGCTGGATTCCCGGGGCTCAAGACGATGGAGGGCAATTTCGGCCCCGACAGCGTCATGAAGGCGGCCCTCTCTGCGTACACGCCGAACATTCCGTGGGCGCGGTACGGCTGCACCGACGCTGTTCGGCTCAATGGCGGCGGAACATCGTCGGCGACGCCACAGGTTGCCGCGGCGGTCGCGCTCTGGTTCGAGAAGTACAAGAACGAGCTTCCTCGCGACTGGCGCCGCATCGAAGCGGTGCGCAATGCGCTGTTCACCACCGCGAAGACCTCGGACAACCGCTCGCGACTCGGCAACGGTGTCATTCAGGCGAATGCCGCACTCGCCGTGCGTCCCGTGCTCGGGCTGCCGCAAACGAAATCAGACAACGACTCGTTTGCCTTTCTCCGTGTGATCACGGGACTGGGTTTCGCGGAAGCCCCACCGCGCGAGCAGATGTTCAACCTCGAGCTCATGCAGCGATGGTTGCTCAACAAGTCGTTGAGTGAGCTCGTCGACGATCCGGATCAGGCCGAGCGCGTCGATGACGCGACGATGGTGAAGATCATGGAAGCGGTGATCGATGACGAGGGGGCGTCGCTCGCGCTCCGCAAGCACGTCGCGTCCCGCTACCCGGTCGTCACCGGCCAGTCCGTTCCACCCACGCCGGTGCGGAAGCCGATCGTGCCCGATGTACTGCCCGCGTGCGACTCGGAGCCTGCGGTTCGCGATCCGGTTTATCGCCGGCTCCGCGTGTACGCCGTGGACCCCAGCTTCGCGACGCGCCTCGACACGGCCGCCATCAACGAAGCGACGCTGAACGTGCGATGGGAGTCGCTCGCGAAAGGGCCGGTGGGTGAATACCTCGAGGTCACCGATGCCGACCCGTCCGGCAAGACGTACACGCCGGTGAACCTCGACGACCCTCGCCTCCTCGCGCAGGACGGCTGGTCGCCGTCGGAGGGCAACGCGCAGTTCCATCAGCAGATGGTCTACGCCATCGCGATGACGACGATCGAGTACTTCGAGCGAGCGCTCGGCCGTCCGGTGCTCTGGCGTCACGGCACGAACCCTCAGGACCCGCTCGACGACAGCATCTTCACGCCGCGGCTCCGCGTGCAGCCTCACGCGCTGCGTCAGGCGAACGCATTCTACAGTCCTGAAAAGATCGCGCTCCTGTTCGGTTACTTCGAGGCGAGCGCAAACCAGCCGGGCGATCACATGCCGGGCAGCCGGATCTACTCGTGCCTGTCGCACGACATCGTGGCGCACGAGACCACGCACGCGGTGCTCGACGGCATGTACCGGCGCTTCAACGAGCCGACTAACGTGGACGTGCTCGCGCTCCACGAGGGCTTCGCGGACATCGTTGCGCTGCTCCAGCACTTCACGATGCGCGAGGTCCTGGGCGCCGAGATCGCGAAGACGCGCGGCGACCTGGAGGCCGAATCGACGTTAGGCAGCCTCGCCGTGCAGTTCGGCCAGGCCACCGGCGGACGCGGTGCGCTGCGCGAGGCGATCGGCCACATGGAGAACGGCGTGTGGAAGCGCTTCGTGCCCGACCCGGCCGACCTCGAGAAACGCGTCACGCCGCACGAGCGCGGCGCGATTCTCGTCGGTGCGGTGTTCGACGCGTTCCTCGCCATCTATAAGACGCGCACCGCTGACCTGATTCGCCTGTATACGGGCGGCACCGGCGTGTTGCCGAGCGGCGCGGTGCATCCGGATCTCGTGAACCGGCTCGCGGACGAGGCATCGAAATCGGCCAGTCATGTACTCGGCATGTGTATCCGCGCGCTGGACTACCTCCCGCCCGTGGACGTGACGTTCTTCGAGTATCTGCGCGCGATCATCACGGCCGACTTCGACATGGTGCGTGACGATCGTCTCAACTACCGGGTCGCGTTCGTGGAGAGCTTCCGCCGGCGCGGCGTCTACCCGTTGAACATGGGGCTGCCGTCGCAAAATACGCTGCGCACGCTCTCGGTCGATACACTGCGCTGGCAAGGGCTCGACACGTCCGCCATCCCGCAGGCCGTGCAACAGCAGTACTTCGAGATCGTGCAAGGCCTCAAGCGGTACGCCGATGCGTGTCTCTACATGAAGAACCGGCAGCAGCTCTTTCGCGAAACGTGGAAGCGTCGGCTCAAGCTGCACACGCAGCTCGTGCGGACGTTCCAGGTCGTGCCCGAGTTCGCGCACGAGCTCGGCCTCGTGCCGGGCCGCACGTTCGAGGTGCACGAGCTGCGCCGCGCCGGCCGCGCGACGCCCGACGGCAAGCAGGTGACGCAGTTGATCGTTGCGCTCACCCAATCGGAAGAGGTGGTGAAGGACAACGAGGACACACCGACGTTCATGTTCCGGGGCGGGTCGACGCTCGTGATCGACCTGGCGGTGCCGGAAGTGAAATACCGGATCGTGAAGAACATGGATAGCGAGACTCGTCGCGCGCGCACCGAGGCATTCGTTCGTGACGTCGCGGCCGATCCCGTTCGATCGCTGTTCCTCGCGCCGAATCGTCCGGAGCCGTTCGCCGCGCTGCACGCGATCGCCGATACTGGTGGCTATTAGAGTGGAGTAAGTCAACCGAAACCACGAACGCTGGGAACGCAGACGGCGCTTCGCGCCGCCGCGGAAGCCGCTGGACTTCTCACAATGGAATCTTGTCAGGCAGCCGTGAGCGTTCCGGGGCCGTTACCAAAAACTCACCGTGCTGGCGAGGCGAGGGCGGACGTCGCGAGCCGTCCAGCGTGCTCGGCGCCCGGCGCGGAGCGCCGTCTGCGCTATCAGCGTTCGTGGTTGAACGAATCGGGTCAATAACTCGCACCATCGCTGGACACCTGGAGGCAGCACATGGGATTTGAGCGAATTTCCCAGACGGACATCGATTACGGACTGATCTCGTTCGACGGCGACGGAAAGGAGCGACCCGAAGGCGCAACGCTCATGAGCCAGCAGCTCATCGAGAAGGCGAAGCGAGACAACGTCACGAACGTCTTCTTCTTCTGCCACGGGTGGAAAGGCGATCTCCCGGCAGCGCGCGACCAGTACAACCGCTGGATCGGCGCGTTCGCGCGAGCGCCCGAGTGTCAGAGTGCATCGACGGTGTTTCCCAACTTCAAACCGCTGTTCATCGGCCTTCACTGGCCCAGCCAACCGTGGGGCGACGAGGAGCTTGGCGGCGGTTCGTTCGGCGCGCCCGCCGCGGCCATCTCACCCGATACGCTGCTCGAGCAGTACATCGCGCGGCTGGGTGATCGCCCCGAGATCCGCCGGCCACTCGAGATCATCATCAACGAGGCGCGAATCAACGTCGCGCCCGAGGAGCTGCCCCCGCAGGTTCGACAGGCCTACCTCGATCTGAACCAGGCGTTAGGCCTCGGCAGCGAAGGGGTTGCCGGCCCGCCTGACGCCGACCGTGAACCGTTCGACCCCGAGGCCGCGTTCGAAGCCGCCAACGAAGCAGGCGCAGCGTTCGGCGGCATCAATCTCGGCAGTCTGCTCGAACCGCTCCGTGGGCTCTCGTACTGGACCATGAAGAAGCGGGGGCGATCGGTCGGCGAAGGCGGAATGCACGCCTTTCTCAAGGACCTCCAGAACGCGACGCCCGTACGCGTCCACCTCATGGGGCACAGCTTCGGCACCATCGTCGTCTCCGGCATGCTCGGCGGACCTAACGCGAGGGGACCGCTCATGAGGTCCGTGGATTCTGTCGCGCTCGTGCAGGGCGCCGTGTCGCTGTGGTGCTACGGCAACGCCATCCCGTACGGGGGCGGCGGCGCCGGCTACTTCAATCCCATTCTCGGTGACCGCAAGGTGAGCGGCCCCATGATCGTCACGAAGTCGAAGTACGATTCCGCGGTAGGCGTGTTCTATCCGCTGGCGTCCCAGGTCAAAGGCTCCGCGTCGTTCGACCCGCAATCGCTCCCCGAGTTCGGCGCGATTGGCGCGTTCGGCATCCAGGGGATACCCGACGACGTGCGCAACGAGTTGACGATGCTCCCGGCCGACGGGTCTTACACGCTGGAGAAGGGGAAGATCTACAACCTCGAGTCGTCGCAGTTCATCGCCAAGAAGGAAGGCGCGAGCGGCGCGCACAGCGACATCGCCGGGCCGGAAGTCGCACACGCCATCTGGTCGGCGGCCTTGGCCTCCGCGTGAGAGATTCACATGCCTGACGAAGGTGAAGCACTTCACGCGCTCGGCGTCTCCGCGACTACCGGCAAACCGCTCAACGACCTCTCGGACGATGCAATTCAGGCCGAGGTGGGTCAGCCAAAACCACCCGGCCCGCGGGAGAGCGCACAGGCGGCGCGGGCGGAAAGCGCGGGAGAGCGCGCCTTCGCTGTCGGCGAAGGACTCGACGGTAACAACCTGGCGGACGTCGGCTGGGGGGTGATCTTCGCGTCCAACATCGACACGAAGATCAAGGACGCACTCCAACCACTGCTCGACCTTCGCAAGGAGCAGGGGGCAAACCCGTTCGTCATCTACGACCAGGACGGCTACCGGCCAGGCGAAACCGCGTTTGACTGGCTCAAGCGACGCGGCACGCGACTCGACGTCGTCGACCCGAACCAGGGCGTGCCGTTCTACCTCCTCATAGTCGCGCCGCCGGACGTGATCCCGTTCGAGTTCCAGTACACGCTCGACCTCTACTGGGCGGTGGGCCGCTTGTGGTTCGACACGCCTGACGAGTTCCGGCGTTATGCGGAAAGTGTCGTCCAGTACGAGAAGGCCGCGACCGTTCCTACCACACGGCAACTGGCACTCTTCGCGCCCGAGCACGAGTTCGACGCGGCGACGCAGCTATTCAATCGACAAGTCGCCGAGCCGATGCGCGATGGATCGGGTCTCAAACCCGTGCCGGTCGGCCGGCGGCAGAAGTTCACGCTGCAGTCGTTTCTCGCCGGCGACGCGACGAAGAGCGGCCTAACGCGAATCCTTCGCGGCGACATCCCGGGCGGCGCGCCGGCCGTGCTGTTCAGCGGTGGTCACGGGATGGCGTTCGATCGGGGCGACGCCCGCCAGATCGACAAGCAGGGAGCGCTGGTGTGCCAGGATTGGGACCGGAGCGGCGCCATCACCGCCGATCACTGGTTTGCGGCATCGGACGTCCCGGCCGACGCGAAGGTGCACGGGCTCATTCACTTCATGTTCGCCTGCTACGGCGGCGGCATGCCGGAGCTCGACAACTACGACCGACTCAACAAGGAGCCGAAGCGGATCGCTGAGAAGCCGTTTCTCTCGAAGCTGCCGCAGGCGCTGCTCGCGCATAACGATGGTGGCGCGCTCGCCGCAATTGCCCACGTGGAACGCGCGTGGGCGTACTCGTTCCAGTCGGACAAGGGTGGAAGCCAGATTCAGGGATTCCGCGAAGTCCTCGCGCGACTGCTCAACGGAGACCGCGTCGGTCAGGCAACCGACACGTTCAACATGCGATGGGCCGCGCTCTCGACGCGGCTCGCCGAGCTGCAGGTGGATCTGCAGAACGGCGGCGACGTGTCGCTCAAGCTACTTGGGCAGTTCTGGATCGCGCGCGACGACGCGCGGAACTTCCTGATCCTCGGTGATCCGGCGGTACAGCTTCGGGTGAAGGACATGCCGGAGCTGGCCTAACGAGACCACTCGGACGCGCGATCACCTCCGGAGACGCTTCCTCGCCTCGGCCTCCCAGTCGTCCGTCGAGAAGTCGAGCAGCGTCTCCTCGTCCTCGATGAGCACCGGATCGCCGGGGGTCTTCGATGCGGTCGGATCGAACGTCACACCGAACGACACCGACCCCGGCGCGGCCGGCACGAGTGAGAGCACACCGCCCGCGACACCCACGCGGAACGCCTGGAAGCCGAAGACGATGCTCTTGTCGCCGAAGTACGTGACCAGCGACGACTGATCGGCGCTCGCTTCGACGTTGACGTTGCCGCTCGCGATGCCCTTGATCACCGGCACGTCGACCTTCACTTCCGTGCCGTTCTCGTTCTCGGATTTGACCGAGATCTTCTTCGCCTTGAGCGTCTGGGTGATCAGGAACAGCGTCCCCTGACCGAGCACGAACTGCTGAAGGACGAGGTTGTCGGCGTTCACCTGGCCTTGCTTCAGGTATTCGCCAACATCGAGCGGAGCGACCGTGTCGGTGACGACGTCGGTGAACGTGAACTGCAGGCGCCGAGCGTTCTGGTACTGCGCGCTCACATCCATGTCGCTGCCGAATGCTTTCAGGATACTGCTGAGGAAGCTCAGTCCGATTCCGGTCGTCTGCTTATCCGATTGCTCCCCCTCGAGGTCCGCCGCGGGCTGGTTGCGCGAGATCGTCGGCGGGTTCGGGGGCGGGTTCGTGATCAGCTTGTCGAGCCCGCCTAGCTGATGGACGGAATCCTTGAACGCACCAATGAGGTCGAGCGGGTTGATCCCATCGCGCGGGTGACGCACCACGTTGTAGTTCTGCGTCCGCAGCATCCTGGTGGTCTTGTCGTGGCAGACTCCCATGATCAGATCCTCCCCTCCCTGAGCGGTGAAGCGTATCCGCGTCGAGCCGATGCCTGAGCGGACGGCAAACGTATGCCTTTGACTCACCATCGCAATGGAGTGACCTGAGGGTCTCGCGTGTCGTCCTTCTCTCATGTCGCGCTGCCCGATGGCTCACGCCGTGCCGTGCCGGTCACGCCGGCCCGCCATCGCGGCGAGTCGGCGGGCATTGTTAGGCATCGCGGCCGCCAGCGTAGCAGCAGCTGCCGCCGCGCGCGATGCGAAGGCCCAGAGCGCCGTCCTCGTCCAGGGGATCGCTGACGCCGAGGCATGGAAGACAGACTCCGGGTCCGTCCTCCTCACCCGCAACGGCGGGCACCCGTCTTTCCTCGGACGCATGAATCTCTGGGGCGCCGCGGGAGTCGGTCGACACGTTGTCGTCTATGCGGCCGGCACTCTGGAGACCGGCGACGCGCGTGACGAATCGGGCACCGAGTGGTACACCGAGCTGGCTGGAGTGCGGTACACGCAGTCGAACGCGTTCGTGGTCGACGCCGGCAAAATCCAGCCAGTCGTCGGAACGTTCGCGGCGCGGCGATACTCGACACGGAACCCGCTCATCGGGATTCCTGACGGCTACCCGCTGCAGTATCCGCTCGGCGTACAGGCGTCGGGTGCGAGCGGCCCGTTCGACTATCGTGCCGCCGTCGTCTCCTTGCCCGTTCACCACGAGGGATACACGCCTGAGCCGACGCCCACGCCGCGCCCCGCGATCGGTGCGGGATTCACGCCAGCGATCGGTGCTCGCATTGGCGTGTCGGCGACATGGGGTCCGTATCTGAACCGCGATCTCGCACCCACGCTGCTCGCCGGCCGATCGTGGCGAGCATACAGCGAAGGGATCTACGCGGCGGATGCACAGCTGAGTCGCGGGTACCTCGAGCTCCACGGCGAGCTCGCGCGGTCGACCTACGAGGTGCCCAATGGGGAGGCCGGGATCAAGACGGTGCGCGGGCTCACCTACTATACCGAAGCGAAGTACACGCTGACGCCACGCCTATTCGCCGCTGGCCGCTTCGAGCGCAACGACTACCCGTACATTCAACCGATCTCGGACGTCGCCTGGGTCGCCAACCCCACGAACATGTACAACGGTGAGGCCGGACTCGGCTACCGCCTGACGGCGCGGACGCTACTCAAAGCGTCGGTGCGCAGCGATCGCTGGGACGTTCCTCCCGAGATGCGCAGCTTCCTCGGCAACGGCACCGCGCTGGCGCTGCAGCTGTCGCAGTCGTTCGACGTCGTTCGTTAGGCGCGACGCGCATCAACTACGAACGCTGAGCACGCAGACGGCGCTACGCGCCGGGCGCTGGGTATGCCGATACCGCTCGCGAGGTCAGACTCGGATCGCCAGCGGCGGAAGACATTGCACAACTGCCCCGGGACGCCTCACAGCTGCTTCCGGGCTCGATTCATAAACTTCAGCGTCTTCAGCGGCGACGCCCGACGCCGTCAGCGTATTCAGCGTTCGTGGTTCTTTTCCTCAACGCGCGCCCGCAACCGCGGCACGCGGTGGCACAACGCCGGACGCCTGTGCCTCCACCACGGCGACGGCTTCGTCCGCTCCGAGCGGCTTGGCGAAGTAGAAGCCCTGACCGAACCCGCATCCCGCCGCACGAAGCTGCGCCGCCTGCTGTGCGTGCTCGATTCCCTCAGCCACACACTGCAGGCCGAGTGAGTTCGCGAGCCCGACGATCCCGCGGCCGAGCGCCGCATCCGACCCGCCGTGCGTGAAGCGATCGATGAAAACCTTGTCGATCTTGAGCACGTCGACCGGGAAGCGATGCAGATACGCGAGCGACGAGTAGCCGGTGCCGAAGTCGTCGATCGCGAGACGCACGCCCAGCGCCTTGAGGTCGTGCAGTGTGCGGAGCGCGGCGTCCGCGCGGTGCATGAGGACACTCTCCGTGATCTCGAGCAGCAGCAGGCTCGGATCGATCCCCGCCTGCGTGACCGCCGCCGACACATCGTCCACGAGCGACGCGTGCTCGAGCTGACGCCCGGAGATGTTGACCGACACATAGGGCAACGGCAGCCCGGGATCCGCTGTCGCGTGTTCGAGCGACCACAGCGCCGCATGCCGGCAGGCGGCGTGCAGCACCCACCGACCCAGCGGCACGACGAGGCCCGTCGACTCGGCGAGCGGAATGAACCGGTCGGGGCTCATGGGCCCGCGAGTCGGGTGATGCCAGCGCGCGAGCGCCTCGAGGCCGGCAATGCGCTCGTTGTCGAGCGCGACGATCGGCTGATACACGAGCCGAAGGTCCCCGTTAGGCTCGGCGAGCGCTCGGCGCAGGTCGGCCTCGAGCGCCATCCGCTCGACCACCGCGGCGTGCATCGCGGGCGCGAACAGCTCGTAGCGCCCTTTGCCAAGCTGCTTCGCCCGATACATCGCCACGTCGGCGTTTCGCAGGAGCTCTTCGGCGCCGTCGTCGCGTGTCGCACGTGCCACGCCGATACTCACCCCAACCGGAACCTCGGCGCCCTGAAGCGAGATCGGCGAGCGCATCGCTCGCTGAATGCGCTCGACGACCGTGATCAGATCGGAATTCGTGCGGACGCGATCGACGAGCACGGCGAACTCGTCGCCGCCGAGTCGGGCGACGGTGTCGCACCCACGTGTGGCGTTCAGCAGCCGAGTCGAGACCTCGACTAACAGCCGGTCACCGAAGGCGTGGCCAAGCGAGTCGTTGACGTTCTTGAAGTTGTCGAGATCGAGAAACAGCACCGCAATGGAGTCCGGAGCCGAGGCACCGCGGTCGAGCACGCGATCGACCTCCGCGCGGAAGCGAGCACGGTTCGCGAGCCCAGTGAGCGGGTCATGAAATGCCTGATGCGACAGCTTCGCCTGACTCTCGCGCAGCGCCTGCTCCGCCACGGCCCGTTCGCGGATTTCCGCCGTCAGCACTGCGTTCGCCGCGGCGAGGTCCGCCCCACGCTGCTCGAGCTGCACGCGCTTGCGGGCCAACGAGGCTATCAGCCGGGCGAACGACAGATGAAGCCATCGGATTTCTACCGCCGCCGATGCGTTGTCATCCAGGCGCCCGATTCGCTCCAGCGTCCCGACCGCTCCCACGGCGGTGCGAAGTCGCCGCACGAACGACTCGAGCGGGCCGAGCATCGCGCGCGACAAGAGCGCGGCGCCAGCCCCCGCGAGCGTGACGGCCACGAGGCCGAGGACGACGAAGTCCCGCAGCAGCGCTCGCGTCGTGCGGCGCAGGGTTGGCGTGACGGCCTGCAGCAGCGTTAGGCGTGCCGGTGCGTTCTGATCCGCGGCACCCATCACGAGGGAGGCGGCCACATACTCCTCGTCGCCGAGGCGGACGAGACGCGGCCGCGCATCCACGGGCGAAACGACGCCCTCGAGGCCTGGAGGGCGCCCCTCGAGCGTCGACGCGATGACCTGTCCGCCGAACGTGATCACCAGGTCGCCGCCAAAGCTCTGCACGAGCGACCGCAGGTGCGCTTCGTCCAGTCGGTCACCCAGAATCACGGTACCGATCGTGAACCCGTCGACGACCATCGGCACGGCCGCGATATGGAAGTAGCTGTCGCCGACGCGAAGGACCGAGAGATAGAGCTCGCTCGGTCCTCCGTCGAGCGCCGGATCGAGCGCGTGACGCAGTGCCGCGAGCCGCGACAAGTCGGCGCCGGTCGCCGGCGCGCCGCGACTCGTCCCGTCGCTGTCCGGCACGACGAACGCGGCGACGACATGCCCCTGCTCGTCCGTCGTCGCGACGAGATCGGAGCCGAGGTCTGGCGCGACGCGCTCAAGCTCGCGCCTAACGGTCCGTTCGACATCCGGGTGATCGCTCGCGGATCCGTTCGCCGGATCGCCGGGCCTTCCTTCCACCCGCGCGGTCGCCATGGCCGACCGCAGGCTCGGGTTCGTCGCGAGCAAGGCCGCCGAGGCGACGAACTGGCGATCTTGCCGACGCTGGAGCGCCAGCATCGCGTTCTGTCCGTGGCCGACGTCGTCAGTGATCAGCGCACGAGTCGTCGCGCGCGTCCTGACGCTGAGCACCGCGAACGTGGCCGCGATCGCCACGGCGGTCACCATGGCGCTGAATGCGGCGAGTCGAACGCCGAGGCGCGCGCCGCGCCTCCGGAACTGACGGAGGGAGCCCTGGCTTTCGGCTCCGGAGCTCACTGCGAATGAGCGGCTTCCGCTGGCGGAAGCGGAATGGTGAAGTCGAGCCGCGCGACCTGGTCGGGCTCGAGATGCAGACGATGCGTGATCGGCCGGATCCGTTCGTGCCACGCGACTACCGTGTAGTCGCCGGGCGGCAGCCGCGGAATCGTATAGCGCCCCTCCGCATCGGGCACGGCGAAGTACGGGTTGTCGAGCACGAGGGCAACGGCGCTCATGTCCGAATGGATATGACAGAACACCTGCACGATGCCGCTGCGGTCGAACGTCACGGAGCGCGCTGACCCTCGCGCGTATCGTCCCAGGTCGAACGACTTCGCGCGCGAGAGCGAGAAGACGTTGTGGAAGAGCGGGTCATCGTTAGGGAACGCGACGGTCGTGCCCCGGACCACGGGGAGCACGTGTGGCAGGAAGCGTTCGTCATGCTGACGAAGGGTCGCGCCCCTGGTGGGTTCGGCCGTCGCGCCGGACGGCGCCTGCTCGATGTAGACGATGATGTTCTGCCGCTCGTCGACGTCCGCGGAATCGGGAGCGGGCGGCACGGCACCAGGGCCGGGTTCTGCGTAGATCCGAAAGCGAGGGCGGCGCGCCGTGAGCGCGCGCGATACTACGACCTGGCCTTCGATGCTGGCCGTCGCGTCGCCACGATTACTCGGCGCCGCAGGTCGGGTGGATGGCCCGTCACCGGCCCAGAGCACCGAGGCTGGCAGGCCAACGAGGCAGAGTCGCCGAAGCTCGCGAAGCGATTGCATCGGTCAGGGCGCAAGAGATGCCGGCATATGGGGATAGACGCCGGACGGGCGAGCGGAGTCACTTGTCCCTCGGGGTCCGACCCGAGGGTCAGATCCAGAGGTCAGATCTTCAGATTCGGTGAGCCAGATCCCAGTCGACGTACGGACTCGACGGCCCCGTGGCCCTCACTCCGCTCGAAGCGCCTCTGCCGGATCGATCTGGACGGCACGCCGAGAGGGGGAATACGCGGCGCACGCGCCGATCACCAGCAGCAGCACCGACGCGGCTGCGAGGGACGCCGGATCCAGTGGACTCACACCAAAGAGCTGTGAGGCAAGGAGGCGTCCGGCGAAGATCGCGCCGACGGTCCCGACGCACACACCCGCGGCTATCACACCCAGTGCTTCGCCGACCACCAGGCGGCGAACCGCGCGCGGTGTCGCGCCGAGCGCTACGCGAACACCGATATCGCGCGTCTGGCAACGTACGGCAGAGGACATCACGCCGTAGAGACCAACTCCCGACAGTAGCAACGCGACCCCACTGAAGGCAGTCATCACGAGCGCGCTCAACCGCGGCTGCGAGAGCGGTCGGTCGAGCAGCTGGTCCATTGTCATCGCGTCGTAGAGCGTGAGATCCGGATGCGCGTCGTGTGTTGCCACGCGCAGTCTCGGCAGCATTGTCGTTAGGCTCGCCGTCGTCCGCACGGCGATTAATCCGTTCCAGAACGGGTCGATCTGGTCCCAGTCGAAGTACACGACGGGACTCACATTCCGGAGCTCACGGAAGTGCGTGTCACTCGCGACGCCTACGACGGTCCACACATCATTGTCCCGTAGCTGCCTCAGTTGCTTTCCGACGGCGTTCCCGTTAGGCCAGAGCTGCTGAGCGAGCGCTTCGCTGATCACTACCACCTTCTCCGTGCCCTTGGTGTCGGACGAAGTGAAGGCTCTCCCGCGCCGTATGGGAACCTGAAATGTGCGAAAGTAGCTCGATCCGACGAATTCGAATCCGACGAACGGATAGTGGTCGCGCTCTACCGGCGGAATTTCGGCCGGCGCGACCTTCATGATGTAGAACGACTTCCCCTTGAACGGCGCGCTCTCGATCGGCGTCGCCGCCACCACGCCGGGTGTCGCCTCGAGGCGCGCCACCACTCGTTTGCCGGCGTCGTGGATCTGCTCGTCCGTCTTCAAGACACTTTGCGGACCGGTGAACGAGAGCATCGACACGTGGTCCGGCGTGTAGCCGAGGTCCATTGACTGCAACCGCTCGAGTGTGCGAACGAGGAGCCCCGCACCGGTAAGCAGGATGACCGAGAGCGCCACCTGCAACGACACGAGCCACCGCCTGGTTCTCCGCGAGGACCTGCTTTCCATTCCCGTGCGTGCATCCGAGCGCAACGCGGAGTACGAGCTTGTCCGCGACACAATGAGACTTGGTACGAGCCCGAACAGCAGAGTGGCGACGAGTGCGAGGCAAGCCGTCGCCGCTATCGGTGCGCCTGCATGCCCGAGTGCATCGACTCGCGGCAATTGCGGAGGTGCGGATA
>Ga0068857_100000374_pt1 | contig 31280 bp, 31 predicted proteins | sample KBSCornC72_FD_66591 | JGI IMG/M metagenome (GOLD analysis project Ga0068857, IMG submission 66591) | Corn rhizosphere microbial communities from Kellogg Biological Station, Michigan, USA - KBS Corn C7-2 | ecosystem: Host-associated > Plants > Roots > Rhizosphere > Soil ...
TGGGAAGGCTCATGCCGGGGATCAGCACGGTCGGCACCGCCGCCACGAGGGCCGCCGCCACCACCCGGCCGAGGGCTCGCTGCACCGGCTGGATCTGCAGGTAGTGCCACACCTGCCCCACTCGCACCACGTTGATGATGACGAGGCTGGCGGCGCTGGCGCATGCCGCGCCGGTCAGCCCGAAGGGCGGGATCAGCAGAGCATCGAACGCGAGGCTGAGCCCCAGGAAGAGCAGTGAGTTGAACAGCGACAGGCGCGCGTGCCCGGCCACCATCAGCACGGCCGCCACCGATCCCGTTGCCAGGTCGACCAGCCGGCCGAAGCTGAGGATGACCAGCGCCGTCGCCCCCTCCCGGATGCCCAGGGTCTGAGTCAGCAGCCCGGCATGGCCGACCACAAACAGGAACAGGGGGAATCCGATCATCAGGCTCCATCGGGTCGACAGCTGGTACAACGCCTGCACACGTGGCCGGTCGTTGTGTCCGAAGGCCGCCGCCACCACCGGCGAGAAGATGGCGCCGATCGCCGCCAGGATGGCGCTGGTGACCAGCGCCAGCTGACTGCAGACCTGAAACACGCCGACCATGGCCGGCGTCCCGAACACACCCAGGATCAGGATCTCGGTCTGGTTGTTCGAGTAGAGCAGGGCGCGGTTCAGGGACAGCGGGAGGGAGTAGCGCATCATCGCCCGCAGCTCTGCGGGATCCGACCGGGACAGCCCGGTGAGGACGACCCGGCGGGTGATCAGGAATGCGATCACCAGCGTCGACACCTCGGCGATCACGAACGTGACCGCGAACATCTCGACTCCCCCGCCGACCGCCCACGCCACCAGCGCCAGCCCGAACCGCGAACCGGGGCCGACGAACTGCAGGATCACCGACGACTCGAGCACGGTCTGGCGCGCCTTCAGCGCCGCCACCAGGATGTCGGTGAGCGCCGAGAAGGGGATGCCGAGCGCGAGGATGCGAAGCGGGGTGACGGCGTCCGGCTGGCCTATGACATCGCGCAGCAACGGCCCGCTGATGGCCTCCAGCGTGAGCGCGTAGAGCGTGGCCCCCACAGCCACCCGCCGCAGTGCGCCCCACATCAGCCCTCGGGCGATCTCGGGCCGGCCGCGATCGATCCACACCGTCGCGTGGCGGATCAGGCCGAAGTCCATCCCCAGGTCGGCGGTCTCGGACACCAGCATGTTCACGACGGTGGCGATCGCGAGCAGGCCCAGACCCGACTTGCCCAGCGCCTGGAGAGCCACGAACGTGTAGCCGAGCAGGAAGACGTACGTCGCGGCGCCGCCGACGAGGCCGATGCCGGTGCCCTTGGCGATCCGCCGGGCATCGGCGACGTCCCTGTTCGATGTGCCTCCCGTGCTCACCTACTCGCAGCCCGATGGATCGGTCATCAAGTCCTCGCGGCGATGCCGAGCAGCTCGTCCGCGTGGCCGCGAATGCCGTCGGCGAACCGCTCGGGGCGGAAGTCCTCGGCCCGGGCGCGGTTGCGCTCGGCCGGCCAGGGACCGGCCTCCAGCCGCTCGATCGCCTCCACCACCGCGTCCACGGTCTGCTCGGGAAAGAGCAGCCCGGTGTCACCGTCCAGCACCGTCTCCGTGGCGCCGGCGCGGTTGAAGGCAATCACGGGCGCACCGGCCGCCATCGCCTCGACCGGAGAGATGCCGAAATCCTCCTCGCCCGGGAAGAAGAACGCCCGGCAGCGCTCCATCAGGTCGGTCACGACATCGTCGCCCTGCGACCCGCGGAACTCGACCGTAGGGCCGGCGACCTCCCGCAACCGCGCCGCCGACGGGCCGTCGCCGACCACGATCAGCCGCCGGCCGAGCCGGCTGCAGGCCGCCACGGCCAGGTCGACGCGCTTGTAGTCCAGCAGCCGCGAGACCACGAGATAGAAGCCGTCGCGCTCCCGGTCGGGCCGGAACCGGTCGACGGCCACCGGCGGATAGACCACGGGTGCGTCGCGGTGGTAGATCTGCCTGATTCGCTCGGCGGTCGTGCGACTGTTGGCGAGGTACTGCTGCGGCGCCCGGGCCGCCTGACGATCCAGCCGGCGCAGGCGGGCCAGCACGGGCTCGGCCACCATGCGAGCCAGCCGGCGATCGCCGAAGTACTGCCCGGGCCGCCATAGGAAGCGCGGAGGCGTATGGCAGTAGACCAGCACCGGGGCCTTCGCGGCCAGCGCAGCGTGGTGCGCGAAACCGCTGCTGCTGATGATGATCAGGTCGGCCGCCGGCAGCGTCATGCGGCGAAACGCCGCCGGATAGAGTGGCAGCAGCGCCCGGAAGGCCGGCTCCGCGCCCGGCACGCGCTGCAGGAACGTGGTCGTGATCCGGCGGCCGTCGTGCTGGCGGCGGTAGTCATCGGAGATCACCGACGTGGCCAGCATGGCATCCGGATAGATCTCGAGCAGCGCATCGACAACGCGCTCGGCGCCGCCCCGCTGGATCAGGTAGTCGTGGACGATCAGGACGCGCGGCCCGCTCATGCGGTCTCCTCGGCGGAGGCGGCCTGGCGCAGCCGCACGGCCGTCCCGGCCAGCAGGTGAAACGCGTTCAGAGCCACGGCGACCAGCACTCCCGCCAGCGGGTGGCCGGTCAGGGGACCGATCGTGAAGGCGACCGCCTCGGCATCGACGGTCGAGCCCGGCTTCGCCAGCCGGGAGGGCGCCGAGCGCAGCAGCGCCAGCGGGCTCGCGGGCACGCTGACCATCTGCTTCGGCCCCCGATCGGGCCACGCCGAGCCGGTCACGATCACCCCGTAGTGCACGGCCGGATACAGCGCCAGAACAGCCGCCCAGGCGGCGAGGTCGGATGCGTCGGGCGCCGCGGAGTAGGCCAGGGCGGCGGCGCAGCCCCCGAACCTGAGGGTGTCGGCGACCACGTCGAAGAATCCGCCGTAGCGCCCGAACTGCTCCCTCAGGGATGCCAGCTTGCCGTCCATGCAGTCGATCACGAAGCTTGCCTGGAAGAGCAACGCGCCCACAACCAGCCAGCCCACAGCGAACGCCGCCACCGCGCCCGCGGCGACCACCGCCGAGACCAGCGTCAACAAGTTCGGCGTCACCCGCCGGACGGGCGACACCAGCCGCACCAGGGTGCCCGCGATGGGGTCGATGACGACCACCGTCCACCACGCGTCGCGAGCCTTCATGGTCAGTGAAACCATGCGGCCTCCGCCTGCTCCATCACGAAGTCGGGGTCGGCGACCAGGGCCGCCGACAGCCGGCTGTGCCGGTCGGGCCGCACCAGGTGCGCCATGCCGACGGCTTTCAGCGCATCCTCTCTCTCGATCCCCACCGCCGCCGGGGTCAGCGGCGCGCCGATCCGCTCCAGCAGCTCGAGCATGCGTCCGCTGTCAGCATCGAAGAACCTGGCCGCCAGTGTCGCGCCGACGGACACCTGCTCCCCGTGCGACCCGGTGCCCAGGCCGAGCCAGTCGAAGGCGTGGCTGACCAGGTGCTCGGGGCCGCTGCAGGGCCGGCTGGAGCCGGCGATGGTCATAGCCAGGCCGCTCAGCGCCAGGCCGTGCACCAGCACCTCGACGTCCTCGTTGTCGAACGGGCGGTCGGGCGCGTACAGCTCGCGCCGGCCCACCATCAGCTCGGACGCCGAGCGGGCCAGCAGGGCGGCGTAGTCGTCGAAGGCGTCGCCATGGAACTGGCGTGCCCACTCCCAGTCCTTGACGGCGAGGATGTTCGACGCCAGGTCGGCGATACCGCTGACGATGGTCGTCCTGGGCGCGCCCACGATCGCGTGCAGGGGCACCACCAGCGCCGCCGGCGGCCGGGCGCCGAAGCTGCTGGCGCGGGCGTCGCCGGGACCTCGCAGTACCGCCACCGGCGAGCAGATGCCGTCGTGGGAGGCCTGGGTGGGAACCGCGACGAATGGCACGCCCGCGAGGAACGCGGCGTACTTGGCGACGTCGATCGTCCGGCCCCCGCCCACCGCGACCACGGCCTCGGCGCCCTTCTCTTCGACGGTCGCGCGGAGCCGCTCGGCCTCCTCGACTGTGCCGCCGCTGACCGCGACCGGCGTGCAGGCCAGGCGGGGGCCGAGGTCGATCAGCAGCGAGCTCCCCAGCAGCGCCCGTCCCTGCTGGCCGAATGCGATCAGCGGACGGGCGACCTCCAGCTGGCCGAGGGTGTCGACCAGCGCCCGGGCGGCGTCGCGGTCGGAACGCCCGAACACGATCGCGCTCGGGATCTCCGCGGCCCGCGCCGGCACGCGCCCTCCGCTCACGCCGCCACCGCCTGCCGCCGCGACACCGCGTCGATCCAGGCGTCAAAGCGGCTGACATAGCCGGCGGTCGAGAACCGCTCACGGGCGTCATGGAGGGCCGCCTCCCGGAACGCAATCCGCTCCCCGGGCTCAGCCAGCCTCGCAATCGCCGCGGCCGCCAGGTCGGGGCGGCCGGCGTCGACCAGCAGGCCGTCGCTGCCGTCGACCACGATCTCGGGAATGCCGCCCAGACGGGTCGCCACCGCCGGCAGCCCCTGGGCCAGCGACTCGAGCAGCACCGTCGGCAGCGGGTCGGGCTCCACCGGCAGGTGCACCAGCACGTGGGACGAGCGCAGGAAGGGCACCGGATCGGAATGACCATGCCAGTGGACGACGCCGTCGAGGCCCAGCCGGGAGGCCTGTGCGCGCAGCTCCTGCGCGTAGCCGATGTCGCCGAAGATCGGGGCGCCCAACACGTCGAGCCGCACCTCCAGCCCGCGGTCGCGGACGATCGCCGCCGCGGTGAGCACGTCGTGGACGCCCTTCCAGCGGGCGAGCTGGCTGATCACCAGCAGCCGCAAGGGCGGCCCGTCCTCCGTGTCGGACAGCGTCTCGGCGATGTCGACCCCGTTGGGAAAGTTGGTCACCCGGGGCACGCCGATCGCCCTGGCGGCCTCCGCGGACGCCTTCGAGACACAGGCGGTCGACACCGCCAGGTGCGCGCCGGCGCGCAGCAACCGCCGGGCGGTGGAGCTGGTTGTGGCCGGTGCCATCACATCGTGAAGGCGGATCCCCACCGGGCGGCGGGCCAGCCTGGCGATGGCCGGCACGACAACGTGGGCCTTCATGCTGTTGGTGATCACGACTCGCTCCCCCGAGGCGCGGATCGCCGACAGGATCCGCCGCATCCCGGTGACGGTGGCGAGCGCACCACGCGCGGCGGCCGCCCGGCCGAGTGCGCGGGTGGTGCCCGCGGCCGCGTCCAGCACATCGAGCGCGATGACGTCGGCGCCCATCGACCGGAAATACTCGGGGCACTCGCCGCTGGTCAGCACCAGGACGTGATGCGAGCCCTCGGATGCCGCCAGATAGCGCCCCAGCACCACCTCCGCCCCGCCCACGGCCGGCGAGTGCGTCACGAACAGCGCCATCAGAGCCCGGCCTCGCCGCCGGCTTCCATTCGGCGCACCCGCCTGGCCTGCTTGCGGCGGGCGATCGGCTTCAGGAACCGGTGGGCCTGTTGGCGCGACCATCGGCGGCCGCTCCGCCAGGTCATGAAGCTCTTGCCGCGCAGATGCGCCTCGATCCGCACCGGCAGGCTGCCGCCGTCGGTGGAGAGGCCGTAGCCGCGGGCCACCAGCTCGTCGCCGGCCACGGCCTCGAACTCCGCCACCTGCCGGCGCGTCAGCTCGGTCTCCCACGTGCGCGCACGGCCGGCCACCGGCTCCGCGGCGCGCCGGAAGAGATCCGAGCTCGAGCTGACCACATGATCTCGTTGGTGCACCATCTCGGGCCTGAACTCGACGCCGACCACGTCGCACAGCCGGCCCACGGTGGTCTCGGGGTCGTCCACGAGATCCTCGTAGCGGATCTCGACAAACCGGTCGCCGAGCAGCGGGGCGGCGGCCTCCGCGGCCCGCAGCGAGGCCTTCCACCAGGCGGCAGCGGCGGGGGCCGAGCCGGCCACCCAGTTCTGGCCCTTGCTGCGCAGGTCGAGGTGTGAGCAGGCGACGTCGCGGCCGTCGCGCAGCAGGTGCACGACCCGCATGTTCGGGTACAGCTGATTCAGCTGAGGCAGGAAGAAGACGTAGCTGGGGGTCTTGTCTCCCCAGCGATCCTTGCGCTCGTTGCGGGCGAACGCCCGGTAGGCGCAGGCGACGGCATCGTTGAAGTCCTGCGGCCGCGCGAGCTCGACCTCCTGCCACACCTGGGCGGCGGGCAGTCGCCATTCGCGGAAGTGGGCGTCGCTGAGCAGGTCGGAGATCGCCTCGCGGGTGTCCTGCTCGGCCCAGCGGCCGAACCGGCGCCGGTACCGATGGTAGAGGTACGTGAGGAAGTGCGATTCCGGCGGGATCGCGATCTCATCCCCTGCCGCAAGGATTGAGCGGAGGAGCGTCGTGCCGGAGCGAGGGGCACCGACGATGAAAAGAGGTGGCTGATGATCCTGCACGGGAATTGCGGTGCCGGCCGCGCGTCCATTCCCGGAAGCACGCCGCGTCATCGGCCCAACACCAGACTCATTATCCATGTGGTTTTCTCGACTGTCGACCGCTTCACGAGGGCATCATGCACGTCCGAGCCGCTCCAACTCGCCAGCCGAAAGCGGCCGCCACCCTCCCGAGGGCAGTTCGCCCAGCTCGACGCCGCCGTAGGCGCTGCGATGCAGCGACCTTACGGGATGGCCGACCGCCTCCAGCATCCGCCGCACCTGGCGGTTGCGGCCCTCGTGGATGACGAGCTCGATCGTCGACGGTCCCAGCCGCCGCACACCGGCCGGCGCAGTGGGGCCGTCCTCGAGCTCCACGCCCTCGGCCAGCCGGTGCAGGGCGGCGGTCGACGGGTCGCCCTCGACCTCCGCCACGTAGGTCTTGGCCACCCCGTGGCGAGGGTGCATCAGCCGGTTCGCCAGCTCGCCGTCGTTGGTGAGGATGAGCAGGCCGGTGGTGTCGCGGTCCAGCCGGCCGACCGGGAACACCCGCTCGGGGACGTCGATCAGATCCAGCACCGTCCGCCGGCCGCCGGGGTCGCTGGCCGTCGTGATCACCCCGGCCGGCTTGTGCAGCACAAGGTGGACAGGCGCCTGCGCGGTCAGCGCGCGGCCGTCGACGCGCACCTCGTCGTCCTCGTCAACCTGGGTGCCGACCGCAGCCACCCTGCCGTTGACCGTGACCCGGCCGGCGGCGATCAGGTCGTCCGCGGCTCGCCGCGATGCCACACCGGCCCGGGCCAGCAGCCGGTTAAGCCTGACCGGCACGCTGGTCGGCGACCAGGTGCAGGCGGGCGCGCAGCGCCTGGTGATCCGCCTCGTTGAGCTCGAACTCGGCCAGCGCGGGCAGGCTCTCGTCGCCCTCGAGGCCGAAGGTGCGCCGGAAGCTGGTGGTGGTCGCGTAGGTGACCGGCTGCCCCGGGCTGTCCGCCCGGCCGGCCTCCTCGATCAGGCCGCGGTCGATCAGCCCGCCGACCGCCGAGTCGGAGGCGACGCCGCGGATCCGGGCGATCTCGGGGCGCGACACAGGCCCCAGGTAGGCGACGATGGCCAGCGTCTCGAGCGCGGCCTGGCTGAGCCCGCGGGACGGCGGTCGGTCGACCAGCCGGGCGCAGACCTCGGCGACGTCGGCCGCCGCCCGGAATCCATGCCCGCCGGCGACGCGCTCGAGCACGATGCCCGACCGCGGTTCGCAGTAGCGGTCGCCGAGCGCGTCCAGGGCCCGCTCGATCCGCTCCGGAGGAGCGTCGCACAGCTCGGCCAGGTCGCGAACCGACAGCGGCTCGGAAGCGATGAACAGCAGCGCCTCGACGGCGCGGGTCAGCTCGCTCATGCGATCGCCCGCTCGGCGGCCGCCGCGCCGGCGGAGACCACCCTGATCGGGGCGAACACCTCCTGCTGCTCGCTCATCACCTCGCCGCGCTTGACCATCTCCAGCAGCGCCAGGAACGCGGCGGCCTGTGACAGCCGGTCGAGGCCGGCCACCGCCTCGTCGAACTGGAACGCCCGCCGCTCGCGAAGGATGGTGCGGAAGTGGTCGAGGAAGCGGCCCACCGGCACCAGCGGCCGGCGTACCGACGACACGTCGATCGGCGGCGGCGGCTCGAGCAGGCGGTCGATGCAGGCCGCCAGCCGCCACGGATCCTCGCTGAACTCGACCACCGGCGGCTGCGGCCGGGGAGCCAGCGGCGCCAGCGTGTCGCGGAAGATCCGCGGCTCCCGCTCGGCCCGGTCGCGCAGCCAGCGGGCCGCGCCCTGGAACCGGCGGAACTCGATCAGTCGGGCCATCAACTCGGCCTCCGCCTGCTCCGGCGACAGCTCGTCCTCCTCGTCCAGCTCGCCGGGGAACAGCAGCCGCACCTTGATCTCGAGCAGCGCGGCGATCAGCACCAGGAACTCGCTGGCCGACTCGAGGTCGAGATCACCGCGGTCGTACGCCCGCTCGACGTAGGCGGCGATGATCTCGGCGATCGGCACCTCGGCCAGCTCGACCTCCTCGCGCAGGATCAGCGCCAGCAGCAGGTCGAATGGCCCCTGGAACACGTCCAGGTCGAGCTCGAGGTCCTCGAGGATCATTCGCGGGATTCTATGTGCCGAGGCGGACGTCCGGGAGAACCGGTCAAGAACCCACCGCCGCGCATCACCAATCAGCGCCCCCTTCGCCACACCTCCGCGCCAAACCCGCTCCAACCGCCGTATTCGAACCGGGTACCGAACCAGGTTCCCCGGCCCCGCCGCAGGCGGCGGTTTGGCTCCACAGGCCGCCCCGGGGCGGGGGGAACCGGGTACCGAACCCGGTTCGGTACCGGGTTCGGTACCCGGTTCGAGGGCCGGGTTGGGCGGCGGTGACCGGCGACCGTGCCCTAGGATGGCGCGCGTGCCAGGGCAGCCCGTCGACGCAGCCGATCCGGCCGCTCCGAGGGCGGGCCGCGACGCGCGGCCGGGCGGCGTGCCGGTGCCGGTGATCATGACCGTCACGGTGCTGGCGGCGGGAGCCGGATACCCGGTGACCGATGCCGCGCTGCGGTCGGGCTCGCCGGCGTTCATCGCCACCGCGCGGGCGTTGCTCGCCGGGGCCGTGGTGGTGGCCGGACTGCTGGTGCTGCGGCGGCCGCTGCCCCGCACCCGCCGCGACTGGGCGCTGGGCCTGGCGATCGGCACCGGAAATGTGACGTTGGTGCTGGCCGGCATCTCCGAGGGCACCGACCTGGCCGGCCCTGCCATCACGTCGGTACTCCTGAACAGCGCGCCCTTCGTCGCCGCGCTGTTCGCCCGCGTGTTCCTGGGCGAGCGGGTGAGCCCGCTGCGGGCCGCCGGCATCGCCATCGGCTTCGTGGGCATCGTGGTGATCGTCGTCGGCGCGAACAACTCGGGGGGCGGCTCCAATGTCGTGCTCGGCGTCGCCTTCTGCATGATGGGCGCCGTCGGCTGGGCTGCCGCCGGCGTGGCCATGCGCTACCTCAGCATCCGCCAGCCGGACTTCGACGTGGGCAGGGCGATGGCCGCCCAGTTCATCGCTGGCGGGATGCTGCTGGTGCCCTACCTGCTCCTGTCAGAGGGGCCCTGGTCGACCAACTGGACGTCGGCCAGTTTCCTGAGCAGCCTGACGTTCCTGGTCGTCGGCGCCCAGGTCATCACCTACGTCGGCTTCTACGTGGCGCTGACCCGCTGGACGAGCGCCCGCGTCTTCGCCTGGACGTTCCTCGCCCCCGTCACCGCCGTCGTGATCGCCGCCGGCCAGGGCGAGCTGCCGAGCGCGCTGACCACGGCGGGGCTGGTGACGGTGATCGCCGGGGTGACGCTGGTCAACCTCCCGCGGGCAGCCTAGGGCGCGTCGTCCAACTCCGCCCCGTAGGCCGTCCGATAGGTCTCGGTGAGCTCGTTCAGCGAATCGACGTAGTCGCGGGTCTCCCGGAAGGGGATCCGCACCTTCCCGCCCGGCGTGCGGTCGGCGATCCAGCGGTCGACGTTGGCCTGGCCGGCGTTGTAGGCGGCCAGCGCCAGGTCGTGCCCGTTGGGATAGCGGTCGTACTTGTCCATCAGATGGCGGAGGTACCAGCAGCCGTAGCGGACGTTCAGGTCGACGTCGAGCAGGTCGGTGTCGGGGTCGAACTGTGTGCCGCCGGTGTGGATGGCGATTCCCCGGGCGGTATCGGGCAGCAGCTGCATCAGGCCGACGGCGCCCGCCGACGAGCGGGCGTTGGCCTTGAACCGCGACTCCTTGTAGATCACCGCGGCCACCAGCGCCGGGTCGAGCCGGTACTTCTTGGCATAGCCGTTGATGGTCGCCGTGTGGTCGAGCGGGTACCAGAGCCGAAGCCACCAGCCCGGCTGCGAGGCGTGCACGGCGGCAGCGGAGGCGACAGCCACCGCCGCCAGCACGGCGATCAGCGCCACGAACCGCCTCACCGCAGCTGCTCCGTGACGCCGGCCACCCAGCGGTCGAGGTCGTCCAGCGACCCGGTGTTCTCGTACACCAGGTCGCTCCGCCCCGCCTTCTCCTCCTCGGGCAGCTGCGCCGCCATCCGGTCCCGCGACCCCGGCCTGCGCTGCTCGCGCAGGTCGCTGGGGGCGGTCACCAGGACGATCGTGTCGTAGCGGCCCTCGATCCCGGCCTCGAACAGCGTCGGCGCCTCGTGCACGAGCAGCCGGTCGCCGGCAGCCATCCGCTCGTCCCGCCAGCGCTCGAACTCCACCTGGATCAGCGGCAGCAGCAGCACCTCCAGCCAGCGCCGCTCGCCGGGGTCGGCAAACACACGGGCGGCGATCGCCGCCCGGTCAACCGCGCCGCCGCCGTCGATCACGCCCTCGCCGAAGTGCTCACGGACGGCCTCGACCACGTCGGCGCGGGTGTACAGGCCGCGCACGATCTCGTCGCTCGAGAGCACGGCAGCACCATGCCGCCGGAACGCCTCCAGCGCCTCCGACTTCCCCGACCCGATGCCGCCGGTGAGACCGACGACCCGGGCCACGGTCAGCTCTCCTTTGCCGCCTCTTCGGCGGAGGCGTCGGTCTCGGCCGGCTCGTCGCCGGCGGCAGGCTCGGCGTCCTCTGCCGGCAGAGGCTCGTCCTCGGCAGCGGCGGCGGGCTCCTCCACGGCCGGCTCGCCCTCGTCGACCGGCGCAGCATCTTCGACCGGCGCAGCATCCTCGACCGGCGCAGCATCCTCGACCGGCGCGGAATCCTCGACGGCCGAAGCCTCCTCGTCGATGGGGGCCTCGGCCTCCTCCACGGGAGCGTCCTGGCTGGCCGCCGCCTCAGCGTCCGCCTCGGCGAACACCTCCTCGGACAGCCCCAGGTCGGGAACCCGCTCGGCCGGGGGAGCGACCGGCGCCGAATCGTCCATGCGCAGCGTCCGTGCCTCCTCGCCCGGCTCGACCCGCTTCAACGACAGCGAGAGCCGCCGCCGCTCGGGGTCGATCTCGATGATCTTGACGGCCACCTCTTCGCCCTGGTTGACCACCTCGCGCGGGTTCTCGACGTGATGATCGGCCAGCTCCGAGATGTGGATCAGGCCCTCAACGCCGGACAGGATCTCGGCGAACGCGCCGAAGGTGACCACCTTCGTGATCCGACCGGTGACGACATCGTCCTGACTGCACTCGTCGATCACGCGCTGCCAGGGGTCGGTCTGGGTCTGCTTGAGCCCCAAAGAGATGCGCTGGCGATCGCGGTCGACGTCGAGCACCTTGACCTTCACCGTCTGCCCGATCTCGAGCACCTCGGACGGATGGTTCACGTGGCTCCAGGACAGCTCTGAGATGTGGATCAGGCCGTCGATCCCGTCGAGGTCGACGAAAGCCCCGAAATCGACGATGTTCGAGATCACGCCCTCCACCTCGACGCCCGGCGACAGCCGGTCGAGGATCTGCTGCCGCTGCTCGCGGCGCTCCTCCTCGAGCACGGCCCGGCGGGACAGCACGACGTTGTTGCGGCTTCGGTTGAGCTCGATCACCTTGCAGCGGAGGGTCTGGTCGCGGTACTCGTCCAGATCCTGGACACGGCGGATGTCGACCAGCGAGGCGGGCAGGAACCCGCGCACGCCGAGATCGATGATCAGGCCGCCCTTGACGACCTCGATCACGGTGCCCTCGACCGGCTCCCCGCTCTCGGCGGCGGCCTCGATGCGGCGCCACGCCTTCTCGAAGCGGGCGCGCTTCTTGGACAGAATCAGACGGCCGTCCGCGTCCTCCTTCTGGAGCACGAGGGCGTCGATCGACTCACCGACCGAGACCTCCTCATCGGGGTTGACGGAACGGCGGATCGTCAGCTCCGAGAGCGGGATGACCCCCTCCGACTTGTACCCGATGTCGACGAGGATCTCGTCCTTGTCGACCCGCACGACGGTGCCGGTGACGACGTCCCCCTCGCTGAAGTCCGTCATCGTCCTGTCGTAGTCGGGGACGAGCTTGCCGTCCACCTCGATCATCCAGTCGTCGGTGGGATCCACCTTCGGCCGTTCCGTCTGGTCCGTTGTAGCCACTTTGTCCGATCAGTCCTCTCGAAAAATGAAGTCTCAGCCCAGCACGGATCCACCCGGTGGGCCGAGCGTTCGACGCAGTATACAGCCGTGATTTCGCTACTTGACCAGGCGGTCGCCGGTCGCGATAACCGCGCCGCCGGCCGGCAGGTCGACCGTTCCATGGCCCGGTAGCTCCACGCTGGCGGGCGCGTCGCCGGGCGCGACGGCGACCGCTCCGTTGGCAAATGTGCGCACCCAGGCGTCGCCGCTGCGCTGGGCGTCCTCGGACGGCTCGCCCAGATCGATCGCGTACAGGGGATCGTCCGGCCGGTCGGGCGGGCCATAGCTGGACAACGGGCCCGATACCAGCAGGTAGGAGGCCAGCCCGAACACACGGCGGGTGTCGGCGGCGCCGGCGTCGGTCACCCACGCGCCGACATGCCGCGCCACGGCCGCCTGGTAGTAGGCGAACAGCTCGTCCCAGGCGCCGCCCCGGCGGCCGGCGAACCCGCCGCCCCCGTCCTGCGCCATCACGGCGTCTGTGCTGCCAATCTGCGCCTCGTCGATCACCGTCGGCGGCTCGTTCTCGGCGACCAGGGAGAAGCCGTCGGTCTTCAGCGCACCGCGGGCCAGCGCCAGCGCCTCGGCCAGGTAGCGAGCGCGGTCGTCGTCGGTCATCGGCTGGCCCGTGCGGGGGTCGATGGGCACGGCCGACAGCTGCAGGTCGTTGCGGGCATCCGTCACAACGACCCCGATGTAGCCGCGAGCGCCCAGCTGCTGGCCCACCGCCTCCTGCCAGCTGGCCTGGTAGTCGGGATCGCCGAAGTCGAGCAGCACCTGGTCCGGGTGTCCGACCGGGTGCACCTCCCTGCCGGACGAGTCGTGCAGGATCCACTGCGGATGGTCGTCCCGCACCTGCGCCAGGTCGAGACCGCTGCTGCGGCAGTCGGTGCAGGCCAGGAGCAGCGTCCGTCGCTGCCACAGCCCGACGTCGTGGTTGACCGCCAGCAGCGCCTTGGCGGCAGCGTCCCAGGCCGGTTCCATGATGACGTTGCGGTAGTCGCTGGCGAGCTCGCAGATCTGCGCCCGGGCGCTCGGCCGGGACGCCGGCTCCGCCAGCAGCGCGACGGCCGGCCGGGGACCGGCGATGGTGCAGTCCGGCCCGCGGTTGGCGGTGTCGGAGCCGCCGCCGCAACCGGACAGGGCAAGCGCCAGCCCGATCGCGGTCAGCGCTGTGGCTAGGCCCGCCCGCATTCCGTGCAGCGTGCCTGCGGCGCTCCCATCACCCCGCCGTCGGGAGGGGTGATCACCTTCACCGCCTCGACCTCGAGTTCGGAGCCGCAGTGTGGGCAGAATCCGCCGTCCGGAGGCTGGTGTCGGAGCTCGAAGCGGATGTCTGCGTCGAGCAGCTCGCCGGTTGCAGACAGGACGCCGCGGCCGTCGGCCACCCGGCCGAACTGGAGCGCGACATTACCGCTGCGAAGCTCGCCCTCGCGCCTGACCGTTCCCGTGCTGACGCCCATCGCCATGTCCAGGGCGTCGGGTGCGACCGCGGGCAGGTAGAGCTCGGCCGTCACCGCCTCGTGGTGCTCGCCGGCCGTGATCCACAGCCAGCTGCCGCGCTCCTCCCCGCGCACCGCCGGCAGGGCGAACAGCTCGCCCGAGATATGCAGCCAGCCGTTCACTTGGCGTCCAGCCAGGTGGCGCCCACTCCCACGTCGACCACCAGCGGCGGGTCGAGCGGGTAGGCGCGCACCATCTCGTCGGTGACCAGCGCCCTCAGGGCGCCGACCTCGCCGTCGGCGACCTCGTAGAGCAGCTCGTCGTGGATCTGGAGCACCAGCCGCGAGCGCCTGCCCTCGTCGCGCAGCCGCCGGTGCGAGCCGATCATGGCGACTTTGATGATGTCGGCCGCGCTGCCCTGCATGACGGTGTTCACTGCCAGCCGGTCGCCCAGACTCCGCACCTGGCGGTTCGAGGCGCGCAGCTCGGGGATCGGCCGCCGCCTGCCGAACAGCGTGGTCACGTAGCCGTCGTTCACCGCCCGCTCGATCACCTGGCGCATGAACCGGTTGACCTCCGGGAAGCGGGCCAGATAGAGGTCGATGAAGTCTTGGGCCTCCTCGCGCGAGATGCCCAGCTGCTCGGACAGCCCGAACGAGCTGATGCCGTAAATGATCCCGAAGTTGACCGCCTTGGCCCGGTTTCGCTCGACCGGTGTGAGATCCGCCGGATGTTTGCCCAGCACCTGGGCCGCGGTCGCCCGGTGGATGTCCTCGCCGCGGGCGAACGCCTCCTTGAGCGCCGGCTCGCCCGACAGGTGGGCCAGGATTCGCAGCTCGACCTGCGAGTAGTCGGCCGACAGCAGCTGGTGGCCGGGAGCGGCGCAGAACGCGCTACGGATCTCCCGCCCGACCTCGGTGCGGATGGGGATGTTCTGGAGGTTGGGACGGATCGACGACAGCCGACCGGTGGCGGCGGTCGTCTGGCTGAAGGTCGTGTGCAGGCGGCCGTTCTCGTCGATCAGCCCGGGCAGCGGGTCGAGGTAGGTGTTCAGCAGCTTGGACTGCTCCCTCCAGCGCTCGACCACGTCCACGATCGGGTGCATGTCGCGGATCTTTGCCAGCACTCGCGCGTCGGTGGAGTACCCGGTCTTGCCCTTGCGGTCGGCGGGCAGGCCGAGGCGTTCGAACAGCACCTCGCCCAGCTGCTTCGGCGAGCCGATGGTGAACGGCCCGCCGGCCATCTCGTGGGCCTGTCCTTCGAGCTCGTCGACCTGGTCGCGAAGCTTGGCCGCGATCTCGGCCAGCCGGTAGGCGTCGACCTGGACGCCGGCCCGCTCCATATCGGCCAGCACCGGCACCAGCGGCAGCTCGATCTCCTCGTAGAGCGGCATCATCTCCCGCTCCTCAAGCCGTTCGAGCAGCTGGCCGTGGAGCCGGGCGATGGCGGCGGCAGCCCCCACCAGCGGCGCGGTCTCGTCGTCCGCCTGCACGATCAGCTCCACGCCGGACTCGACGGCCAGGTCGTCGATCTCGTACGTCGCCCGGCCGGGATCGACCAGGTAGGCGGCGATCTGGGTGTCGCCGGTCGGGTGCAGGCCCGGCACGTGCAGGCCGTGGGTCAGGATCCGGTGGCCGCCCAGCAGCCCTGCAACCTTCTCGGCCGGCTGGTCGAGCACCAGCACGTCACCGCCGCCATCGGCGGCGGCCACCGCGGTGCGCTCACCGGCCGCGGCCAGCGAGATCTCGTGCGGCAGCGACCCGAGCTCGGCCGCCGATGCCTCGCGCCAGCCGACGTCCGCCCGCTCTGTCGCCACCTGCGGCGCACCGGGCAGAGCCAGGTCGAGCTCATCGACGCGGCGCAGCAGGTTGCGGAACTCGAGCTTCCGGAACAGCTCCTTCATCCCCGAGCGGTCGGGCGGCGAGACCACCAGCTGCGAGAAGTCGACGTCGATCGGGATCTCGCGGTCGATGGTCGCCAGCACCTTCGAGCGCTCGGCATCCTCGGCCGCCTCCCGCAGCGACTCCCGGCGCTTCTGGCCCGACACGTCGTCGAGCGATCCGTACACGCCTTCCAGGCTCCCGAACTGCACCAGCAGGTCGGCGGCGGTCTTCTCGCCGATCCCCGGCACCCCGGGGATGTTGTCCGACGTGTCGCCCTTGAGGCCGATGAAGTCGGGGATCAGGTCTGGGCCGATGCCGTAGCGCTGGCGGATCCGGTCGGGGGTGTAGACGACGACGTCGGCCACCCCACGCGGGGTCATCATGATGCAGACGTTGTCGGATGCAAGCTGGAACGCGTCGCGGTCGGTCGACACCACGCACACGCGGTGGCCCGCCTCCTCCGCGATCCGGGACAGCGTCCCGATCACGTCGTCCGCCTCCTTGCCGTCGACGCGGAAGTTCGTGTAGCCGAAGGCCTCCACGATCGGCGCGAAGTAGGGCTGCTGCGCCTTCAGCAGCTCCGGCGTCGGCTTCCGCCCAGCCTTGTAGTCGGGCGAGAGCGCGATCCGCGCCGCGGGCCGCTCGTCCCACGCCACCAGCACCGTCTTGGGGCGGTAGTCGACCAGCAGCTTGAACAGCATGTTGGCCATCCCCAGCAGCGCGTTCGTCGGCTGGCCCTCGACCGTCTGCAGCTCTTCGGGCAGCGCATAGAACGCCCGGTAGGCCAGCCCGTTGCCATCCACCAGGAACACATCCGCGGCCTTCGCGGGCTCGTCGTTCAGGTCCAGGTCGGAGGGCTTGACCTGCTTCGTCGCCACACGCGAGAGCCTAGATCATCGGGGGCGGCGCGGTGCCCGGCACCGACCCCGGCACGGAGCCCGGCGCGGAGCCCGGCACGGAGCCCGGCGCGGAGCCCGGCACCGACCCCGGCACGAAGCCCGGCACCGACCCCGGCGCCGTGCCCGGCACGGTGCCGGGCACCGGTCGGCCGGGCGCGGGGATCTGCGCGCCGAACCGGCACGGGTCTCCTGCGAGTCGACACAGCATCGTGCTGCGAAAGCGGGTTTCGATACGCTCCGCCTCCACATGGCAGGCCGCACCCCTTCTGCGTCGTACAGCCTCACCCTGCGCATCGAGATCCCCTCCGGGCCGGGCTCTTTCGCGCGGGTGGCGTCGGCGATCGCCGACGCCGAAGGCGATCTCGGCGCCATCGACCTGGTGCGAGTGACGAAAGAGCACACGGTCCGTGACATCACCGTGGCAGCGGCCGACGCCGAGCACGGGCAGCGGATCGTCGAGAGCGTCAGGGCGGTCGACGGCGTGACCATCCAGCACGTCTCCGACCGCACCTTCCTGATGCACCTGGGCGGCAAGATCGCCGTCCAGAACAAGGTGCCGGTGAAGACCCGCGACGACCTCTCGATGGCGTACACGCCCGGCGTGGCCCGCGTCTGCCTTGCCATCGCCGACGACATCTCGCGGGCCCGGGCGCTCACCATCAAGCAGAACACCGTGGCAGTCGTCACCGATGGCACCGCGGTGCTCGGTCTGGGCGACATCGGCCCCGAGGCCGCGATGCCGGTGATGGAGGGCAAGGCGATGCTGTTCAAGGAGTTTGCCGGCATCGACGCCTGGCCGCTTGCCCTGAACACCAAGGACACCGACCAGATCATCGCCATCGTCAAAGCGATCGCGCCGGGGTTCGGTGGCATCAACCTCGAGGACATCGCCGCCCCCCGCTGTTTCGAGATCGAGGGCCGGCTGCGCCACGAGCTCGACATACCCGTGTTCCACGACGACCAGCACGGCACGGCCGTCGTCGTCCTGGCCGGGCTGCTGAACGCGGCGAAGCTGGTGCGAAAGCGGATGGACGAGCTCAAGGTGGTGCTGGTCGGCGTGGGCGCCGCCGGCGTGGCCGTCAGCCGGCTACTGCGCGAGGCCGGCGTCCAGAACATCGTCGGCTGCGACCGCGACGGTGCGCTCTACGCGGGCAAGAAAGGGCTCACCGGAATCAAGAAGTGGTACGCCAAGAACACCAACCCCGACGGGTTCCGGGGCAGCGCCGAGGACGCGCTGAGCGGCGCCGACGTGTTCCTCGGCCTGTCCGGGCCGGGCGCGGTAACGGTGCAGGCGATCCGTTCGATGGCCGACGACGCGATCGTGTTCGCGATGGCCAACCCCACTCCGGAGGTGCCTCCGGAGGAGATCGAGGGCTTCACACGCGTGATCGCCACCGGCCGCTCCGACTACCCCAACCAGATCAACAACGTGCTCTGCTTCCCCGGCATGTTCCGCGGCGCCCTCGACTCCCAGGCGACCACCATCAACGACGAGATGAACCTGGCCGCCGCCCGGGCGATCGCCGCGGTCATCTCAGAGGACGAGCTGCACGAGGAGTACGTGATCCCCAGCGTGTTCAACAAGTCGGTCGTCGAGCACGTGGCCGCCGCCGTCGCCGACGCCGCCATCCGCACCGGAGTGGCGCAGCGCGACACCGACTCGATCCGCTCACAGCAGGATCCGTCGGGGATCTACGGCTGAGCTCAGCCCCCGCCGAGCCGGGCCACCGGCTTCACCTCGAAGCCCTCGCCGCCGCACGCCGGGCAGCTCCACGGTGTCTGGAACACGCCGTCGGCCTCGGCTTCCGCCTTGTTCCCCCACCGCTCTCGGTCGTCCATCGCACCGCACGAGGTGCAGTGCCTGACCCAGGTCACCGTGGGGTCGTAGGGAGGCGTCTCGCCGGGCATCGGGCCACTGTAGCCGAGCGCCGTCAGGGCGACGAGACAGCGGCGGCCGGGCGCTCCCAGCGGTCGACCCGCCAGTGCTCCCGCATCCCGACGCTCTCGTAGAGTCGCAGCGCACTCGCGTTGTCGGCGTTCACCGACAGCGCGGCGATTGGACGGCCACGGCGGTGAAACGCGGCGAACGATTCCAGCAGCAGCGCGCGCCCCAGGCCGATCCCGCGATCACGGGGCGACGTGGCGAGCATCCGCACGTATCCGGTCGCCTCGGCCACCCAGTCGTCGCACAGCGACACACCGGCCACCCGTCCATCCCGCTCCGCCACGAAGAACAGCTCGGCGTCGGCCGTCTCGCGGTCGAGTACCCGCCTGCGCCAGGGGCCGAACCGCTCGGGAACGTGGCCGGCGGTCTCGGCGAACGCCTCCTGCACGAGCCCGTGCACCGCCCGCTCGTCGGCGCCGTCGCCCACCTGCAGCCTGCGCACCGCGGTGCCGGCCGGCCAGCTCGGCGGTGGCGGCGGCGGTTCGATGTCCCGCGTCATCCGCCAGTAGTGATGGGCCGGCCGGTAGCCCGCGGCGGTGAGCAGGGCGGCGGCGGCCGCGTTGGACGATCCGAGGTCCTGGCGCAGCGGCTCGTGCCGCTCGGCAGCCCGGCCCTCCGCCCACCGAAGCAGGGCGGCGCCGATCCCCCGGCCCTCGGCCCGCGGGTGGACGGCCACCAGCTGTGAGCGGTCGCGCATCGCCGCGTAGGCCAGCAGCTCGCCGTCGCCTGAGTCGGCCACCCGGGAGTCGAGCTCGAGCGCGAACGCCTGCTCGGCCCACTCGTCGGCGAGGTCGTCCAGGGTGAAGTCGGGCTCTCCCAGATCGGCGACGTCACGGGCGATGATCACCTCGAGCACCCGCTTGACGTCCGCCGGGCGGGCGGGTCGGATCAGTATCGATCCATGTACTCGTCCAACTCCCACTTGTGCACCTGCTCGTTGTAGGCGGCCCACTCCGACCGCTTCAGGCGGATGTACTCGCTGAAGATGTGGTCGCCGAGCGCCTCGCGCATCACCTCGTCGGCCTCAAGCGCATCCAGCGCGTGTGTCAGGTCGTGGGGCAGGCTGCGAATGCCCAGTCCAGCGGACTCCTCCTCGGTCAGGTCGTAGATGTTGCGGTTGACCGGGTCGGGCGGGCGAAGGCCGTGGCTGACCCCGTTCAGCCCGGCCTCCAGCATGCAGGCGAGAGCCAGGTAGGGGTTGGCGGTGGGGTCGGGCGTGCGCAGCTCTATGCGGGTCGAGCGCCCGCGCTTGGCGGGCACGCGAATGGCCGCCGAGCGATTGCCGGGAGACCAGGCGATGTAGACCGGCGCTTCGTAGCCGGGCAGCAGGCGCTTGTAGGAGTTCACCGTGGGGTTCGCCACCGCCGTGATCGCGGGCAGATGGGTGAGGATCCCGGCGATATAGCTATAGGCCTCGGCCGACAGCTTGAGGTGGTCGCTCTCGTCCAGGAAGGCGTTCTCGTCGCCGCGGGACAGCGACTGGTTGACGTGCATCCCGGAGCCGTTCTCGCCGTGCAGCGGCTTGGCCATGAAGGTGGCGTGCATCCCGTGCTGGGCTGCGATCACCTTGACCACCATGCGGAAGGTGATCAGGTTGTCGGCGGTGGTCAGGGCGTCACCGTGGCGGAAGTCGATCTCGTGCTGGCCGATGGCGACCTCGTGGTGGGCGGCCTCCAGGTGGAAGCCCATCTGCTGCAGGGTCAGCTCGATGTCCCTCCGACAGTCCTCACCCTTGTCCATCGGGGCGACGTCGAAGTAGCTGGCCGCGTCGTGCGGGTCGACCGTGGGGTTGCCGTCGGCGTCGAGCCGGAACAGGAAGAACTCGGCCTCGGGGCCGACCTGCATCGTGTATCCCATCTCCTCGGCCTTGTGCAGCACCCGCTTCAGGTTCGATCGCGGGTCGCCGGCAAAGGGCTCGCCATCAGGGTCGGCCACGTCGCAGATCAGGCGGGCGGTGCGGGCCTTGTCGGTGCCCCGCCAGGGCAGAACGGCGTAGGTCGCCGGGTCGGGCAGGAAGTACATGTCGGACTGCTCAATCCGCTTGAACCCGCGGATCGACGAGCCGTCGAACATGAGCTCGTTGTCGAGCGCCTTCTCCAGTTCCTCCACGGGGATGGAGACGTTCTTGACCGCCCCGTAGGGCTCCGTGAACTGCAACCGCACGAAGGCGACGTTGTCTCGGCGGCAGCGCTCGAGAACCTCCTGCTTGTCCATGTGCTCCTCCCGCTCCAAGGCCCGACCGATTGACGCGGCGCAGTCTATCGTGGCCCCGGCGTGCGGCTGGGGATGAACAGAAACGTGTGGGCGATGGGGTGGGCGAGCCTCGCCAACGACGCCGCGTCCGAGCTGCTGTATCCCATCCTGCCGCTGTTCCTGACGGTCACTCTGGGCGCTCCGGCGGCCGCCGTGGGCGCCGTCGAGGGAGCGGCCGACGCCGCGTCCCAGGTGGTCGGGTTGTTCGTCGCCCGGCGCTCGGACCGGATACGCCGCCGGCTCCCGTTCCTGTGGATCGGCTACGGCCTGTCGTCGCTGTCAAAGCCGCTGGTCGCGCTGGCGCCGGCATGGGGCTGGGTGCTCGGCGCGCGCGTGCTCGACCGCGCGGGGAAGGGCGTCCGGACGGCGCCCCGAGACGCGCTGCTTCGCGACTCCAGCGACCCCGCCAAGACCGGGGCCACGTTCGGCTTCCACCGCTTCATGGACTCGGCGGGCGCATCGATCGGCCCGCTGCTGGCGCTCGGCCTGCTGGCGGCGGGCCTGTCGCTGCGCCAGGTGATCGTGATCGCGATCGTTCCCGGTCTGCTGACGATGCTCGTGCTGCGGTTCATACGCGAGGTGCCGGGAGCGCTGGCCGCCCCCGAGGCCGCCGCCTCGCGGGGCAGCATGCGTGCCCTGCCCGGCGCCTTCTGGAGTTTCACCGGCGCCTGGACGGTGTTCTCGCTGGGCAACTCGGCCGACGTGTTCCTGCTGCTTCGGGCCAGCGACCTGGGCCTCTCCACCTCGCAGGTGGTGGCCGCCTACGCGCTGTTCAACCTGATCTACTCGGGGCTGTCGTTCCCGCTCGGGCACCTGTCCGATCGGGTGGGGAAGCGCCGCGTTCTGGCCGGAGGCCTGCTGGTGTTCGCAGCGGTCTACGCCGGCTTCGGCCTGGTCGGGAACGATCTCTGGGTGTGGCCGCTGATGGCCGTCTATGGCGTGTACATCGCAGCGACCGACGGCGTCGGCAAGGCCTACGTGTCCGACATCACCCCGGTCGGAGAGCGGGCGACCGGGCAGGGCGCCTTCAGGCTGTTCACCGGGCTGGCCACGGTGGTCGCCAGCATCGCTGCCGGCGTGCTGTGGCAGGCGGTCGGCCCCGCCGCCGTGTTCACGTTCGGCGCGGGGATGGCGGTCGCCGGGCTGGCGGCGCTGGCCGTTCTGCGGCCGGCTCCCCGCAACACCGCGGCCTGATCCCGAGCTGGGCTCCGGAGCGCTGGATCGTCCCGGCGGGCACGCCTACCCTTCGTCACGCAGCCGGCTGCGCAGCCTCTCGCTGCAGGCGTCGGTGAGGCCGGCGGCGCGGAGGTAGCCGGCGACCGAGCCGTGCTCTCCCTCGACGGTCTGCAGCACCTCGCGCATGACGGAGGCGGGCGCATGGCCGAAGACGAGCCGGCGGGCGCGCTCGGCGTCGTGCTCGGCGAGGGCCACCCAACGCGCGTGATCGTCGGCCAGACGGGCCTCGCTCTCGGCATAGTCGGAGGCGACGTCGTCCACCGCGACACCGGCCAGGCGCAGCAGCAGGGCGGCCACCAACCCGGTGCGGTCGCGACCGCCCATGCAGTGGACGCACACGGCCCCCGGCGGCGCGTCGGCGACTGCCGCCAGCGCCAGAGCGAAGCGGTCGCGGCGGTGGTCGAGGAAGTGCAGGTACGACCACTCCAGGTACTCCGCCGCCGTCCGCGTTGCCATCTCGCGCTCCAGCGAGGCGAGGTACGACTCGTCCCAGTCGCCGAGCAGCGAAACGTGCACCACGTCGACCGGCAGCGCCTCGATCGGATCCTCCGCACGCTCGGAGTGGAAGCGGAGGTCGACCACCCGCACGACGCCGTGGTCGACGAGCGTCCGGGCGTCGCGCAGCCGCCGCACGTTGTCGGCCCGGATCACCGCGCCGAACCGCGTCACCGTCCCGTCCTCGGTCGGCAAGCCGCCCAGGTCACGGACGTTGAGCAGCCCGTCCCAGCCGAGCGCCCGCTCCGCCCTACACCGCCTCGGTGGCGTCCGCGATCTCCTCGGTGACCTCAACGATGTCGCGATTGGCGTTCCAGACCTGCAGCTGGCGCTGTGACCCGGTGCCCTTCTCGAGCATCCACTCGACGCGGGCCAGCTGCTCTGAGCAGCCGAGCTCCTTGGCGATCGGCTTCAGCTCGCGAATCCGCCGCTTGGCGAGGGTGCGGGCCGGCACCTTCAGCCGGCGGTTGGCGCCCAGATCCATCAGCGGTGCGTCGAGCCCGTACCGCGCCGCCAGCCATTTGTTCTCGGCCAGCAGCATGCGGTGGTACGACACCGGCGGATGGCCGTCGTCGATCTCGTCGAGCAACTGCTTGACCAGGCACTGGACGTAGGCGGCCAGGGCAACGGTGTCCTCGACGCGAGTCTGCACGTCCATCACCCGCAGCTCGATGGTGCCGAACCTGGGGTGCGGCCGGACGTCCCACCACAGGTGCGTGTAGTCGCCGATGGCGCCGGTCGACTCCATGAACCCGACGGCCTCGGCGTAGTCGTCGTAGCTGGTGAAGCGGGGCGGCAGGCCGCTGCGGGGGAACGAGGCGAAGATCATGGCCCTGGTCGACATCAGGCCTGTCACCTCGCCTCGCCAGAATGGCGAGTTGGCAGACAGCGCGAGCAGCACCGGGAGCTCGATCAGCAGCCCCTCCATCACGCACAGGCAGGACTCGGGGCTGGGCACTGCGACGTGCACGTGCATCCCGAACACGAGCTCGCGGCGGGCGACGTATTGCAGCATCTCGACCAGCATCCGGTAGCGGTCCCGGCTGGTGATCTTCTGGTGCTCGTAGAGCGAGAACGGGTGGGTTGCCGCCGCACCCAGGCGCATCCCTCGGGCCCGCGCCCGGTCGGCAGCGAACCGCCGCAGGTCGCGCAGGTCTGTCTCGGCGCCGGCGATGTCCTCACACACCGCGGTGCCGCTCTCCAGCACGCACTGCATCAGCTCCGGCTTCAGCCGGTCCCCATAATCGCTGGCCGCCGCATCCTCGAGCAGCTGCTCGACGCCGGAGACGAGGTCGAAGGTCTGCGGATCGACGAGCATGTACTCCTCCTCGACCCCCACCGTCAGCGGCGGGCCGGAGCCGAAGGCATGGTCGAGCACGCTCGACCGGCTGCTTGCCTGGCCGTGCCCCTTACCGCCCTTGCCTGTGGCCGGCTGCGTTGTCATGGGAAGGGTTCTACCGGAAATCGCCGGATCGGAAAAGCCGCGCGGGCGCGCGGGGATCACACCCCGTACCATTCCCGCAGGCCGAAGTGGCGGAACTGGCAGACGCGCCGGACTCAAAATCCGGTGACCGCAAGGTCGTGCGGGTTCGATCCCCGCCTTCGGCATTGATTCGTACTCAGATACCGGCGTGCGGGGCACTTCCCTCTTCGTGGCTTGTGCCTGGCAATCCTCGGCGGAGTGTGGCTGCTACGGTGGCTCGGTGGATATGAAGCGGTTGAACGAGATGCTTGAACTGGCCGTCCAGCGCGTTCAGACGCAGATTGGCGAACACGCCACAGACGATGATGCACCGCTGCGCATCGCGCTCGTATGCCGTGTCGGTCGCCCCGACGGGTTCAGCCGCCTGTTCGAAGCGCACGCGAGCCACATCACCCGAGAGAGCAAGATGGAAGAGAGCCTTGGCACCGCAGCAATGCTCGAAGAGCTGGCTCAGTGGCTTCGCGAACATCCCTACGGACGGACAGACCCCGGCTACTAGGGCCACGGGTCGTTGGCCGTCCCGGGGCAGGAACGCGCGCAGGGCCGGGAATCCAGCCTCCCAGCCCGCCAGGCGGAGGCTGTCGCGACCCACGGGTTTACTGGTTGCGTTGATGGGTATCGGCGCCATCAGTACTGATCCGCAGGGCCCGGAAACGGCCCGCCGCTACGGGCGGCAGCTCTCACAACCAGGCCCCGCCGTGGCATCGAGCGGGGTCTTTGTGGTGAGAATGGCGGGGCAGCGACCGCGGTGGACTTCGTGCGTCGGCGCCCAGTCCCCGCCAGGTCTGCTGACCGCTCGCCCACGCCGTTTTGGTTGACACGGAGCCGGGGGCCTGAAAGGCTCGTAACAATTCGGACACCGTTCATTGGGGGGCTCCATGTTTCGATCCAGGCACCTGGCCGCTATCGTCCTCACGCTCTGCTTTGCGGCAGCAGCGGCACCGGGGCCGGCGATGGCCGAACCATCCGGGGGTGGTTGTGGCGCAGGTTTCGACCTGGGCGCGCTGACGTTTGACGAGTACATCGCGCTGCCAGGCAGCCAGGCTGCCATCGACCTTGGCCTGATCGACGAACCGTCACTGCTGGCTGGACTGGCTCACTTCGACCACAACGGCGACCTGACCGTGTGCGTTCAGAACGTGCCTGGATGGCAAATCAGTCACAAGCCGTTCGCCATCTACATGTACAACGTCGTCGACAACTCGGCGTCGACGGGGTAGCCGGCCGCCGGTCGCCGGTGGCGATCGGGTGCGGGACGCCTATCCGGCCCGTTGACCGGAACTCAGCTGGCCGTCGATCATGGCCGCCAGCTGGTGCACGGTGCTGCTGCGGATACCCGTGACCTGCGTGCATTCGCCGCCGTGGTGATAGATCAGGAGCTTGCCCGAGTGGGCGGTAAAGCCGCGGGCGGCTTCGACGGCGACGATGTCGTCGTATGCGATGAACTGCGGCTCGTCGGTGCGGCGGTGCAGTGACGGACGGGCGTACAGGATGCCGTCGCTGGTCACCGCCAGCCCGCCGTGGCGCCCGATCGCCTCCAGCGACCAGACCTCCGCATCGGGTTTCCGATCCGCTGATCTGGCGGATCGGGCCCGACGCGCAACGTGCTGGTGCACCCACCGCATGCCTTCACCATGCGGCCGCCCCGGAGGACCGTCAACCGTCGAGCCGCTCCGTGCGGTCGGCCAGCCACTCAACGAGCCCGTGCAGACCGACCCGGGATGCCACCTCCCGCTGGCGGGCAGAGCCGGGCAACGAGAGCAACCGCCTGGCGCCGGCCAGCCCGTGATCGTCGCCCAACTGGGGAGCCACGGCGGACAGGTCGTCGAGCAAACCGGCCAGCCGGTCCCGCGCCGCAACGGGCTCCCCCCGCTCCAGGTCGATCAGCTCGGCGTCGACGCCGTCGCGGGCCGCGCGCCAGCGGTTCTCCTCGATCATCCCAGGCTGATGGACGGGCAGCGGCTCACCCTGGTCGTGGCGCCCGGCCAGCCAGGCGACGAGGCAATGGGCGACCGCCGCGACCGCCTCGACGTCGGCCAGCGAGGCCTGCGCGTCGGGAGCGCGCACCTCGATCGTGCCCAGCCGCAGGTGCAGTCGGCATTCCCACCACAGCTCCGCCGGATCGCGGTGGGCTCCGGCCCGCCGCCCCCGGTCGATCATGGCCGCGTGGAACTCCCAGCTGACAGCCGCCGGCGCCACACCCTGATGGGGCAGCGCGTCGGACAGCTTCGGCCGGATGCTGGCAAATCCGGTGTCGCGGCCGGCGAAGTAGGGCGCCGCGGCGGCCAGCACGGACAGGTCGGGCATGTAGGCGCGCAGGGCGTCGAACACCGCCAGCGCACGGTCGGCTCCGGGTACCCCGAGGTGGATGTGGATGCCCGCCGCCAGCGCGCCGGTGCGGGCACCCCAGCGATGCTCGTGGAGGATCCGCTGGAACCGCTCCCCGGTGGCGACCTCCGCCCACGGCTCGGCGAACGGATGCGCGCCGGCGGCGGCCAGCCGCACGTCGCCCGCCGCGGCCTCGATGGCGCGCCGGCGCCCCTCGGCCAGCGACCTGGCAACCTCGCCCGCCGACCGGCACACCGGCGTCACGATCTCGAGCTGCGCAGCCGACAGCTCCTCGCGGTAGGTGGTCGGGTCGGCCAGCCTGGACAGGAGCTCGCCACCCGCCGGCCGCAGGTCGAAGGTCTCTGGGTCGACCAGCAACAGCTCCTCCTCCGCCCCGATCGTGAACGACTCGACGCGGTCGAACAGCTCCCGCAGGCGATCGGCACCCGGGGTGCCCCAGTCCTTGGCGGTGGCCATTCGCGGGCTAGTGCCCGCAAGCGCCGGCGGTCAACCGGAGAGCGCTACACCGCATCGCAGCCGCGACAGGTGCCGCGCAGAACGATGTCGTGACCGCCCATCTCGAAGTCCAGCCGGCCGGAGAGCGCCTCGATCGCGTGCTCGAGGCCGTCGTCCTCGAACGCCGCGACCGCCCCGCAGCGATCGCAGACGAGATGGTGATGGTGCTCTCCGCTGGGGTCGGTGCGCTCGTAGCGGGCGGTGCCGTCCCCGACGTCCAGCCGGTGCACCAGCCGCAATGACGACAGCAGCTCCAGCGCCCGGTAGACGCTTGCGAGACCGACGTCGGCCCCCTGCGCCCGCAGCCGGTCGGCGATCTGCTGGGCAGTCAGGCAGCAGGACTGGCCGGCCAGCACCTCGACCACCGCACGGCGCGCGCTGCCCCAGCGATGCCCGGAGTGCTCGAGTCGGGCGACCGCGTGATCGGCCCATCGCGTTGGCGTGTCGGGAAGCATGGTGAAATGATAACTGGCTCTCATTCGCGCAGCCCGGGGTGGTCTTCGCTAGGTTGCCCCGGTGCGCATCGGAGTCCTCACCGGCGGCGGCGACTGCCCCGGCCTGAACGCAGTGATCCGCGCCATCACCCGCCGCTCGCTCGACCGCGGCGACGAGGTGGTGGGCATTCAGCATGGCTGGCGCGGTCTGGTCGAGGGTCAGACCCTCCCGCTCGGCCGGGGCGACATCTCCGGCATCCTGCCCCGTGGAGGCACCATCATCCGGACGTCCCGCACCAACCCCTACAAGGTCGAGGGCGGCGTGGAGCGGGTGCTGCGCACGATGGAGTCGCTCGACGCCCTCGTCGCGATCGGCGGCGAGGACACGCTGGGCGTCGCCGCCCGCCTGCACGCCGAGCACGGCGCCCGGGTGGTGGGCGTCCCCAAGACGATCGACAACGACCTCAACGCGACCGACGTCACCTTCGGCTTCGATACGGCGGTATCGATCGCCACCGAGGCCGTCGACCGGCTCCACTCCACGGCGGAGTCCCACGACCGGGTGATGGTCTGCGAGGTGATGGGGCGGCACGCGGGGTGGATCGCGCTTCACTCCGGCATCGCCGGCGGCGCCGACGTGATCCTGATCCCGGAGCTGCCGGTCTCGGTCGAGGCCTGCTGCAGCTACATCAGCCGCCGTCACGGCCGGGGCAAGGATTTCTCCATCGTCGTGGTCAGCGAAGGCTGGCCGCTGACCTTCGAGAGCGGCGAGGCACAGTCGGTCGAATCGGGCGACCGCGATGCGTTCGGCCACGCCCGGCTGGGCGGGATCGGAAACGCGCTTGGCGGCGAGATCCAGGCGCGCACCGGATTCGAGACCCGGGTCACCTCGCTCGGGCACGTCCAGCGAGGCGGCTCGCCGACGGCCTACGACCGCGTGCTGGCCACCCGGTTCGGCCTCAAGGCCGACGAGCTGGTGTTGCGCGGCGCCTGGGGCCGGATGGCCTCCCTGCGCGGAGACGTGATCGTCGACGTGCCGCTGGCCGACGCCGTCGCCACGCTGAAGACCGTTCCGCCCGAGCGCTACGCCGAAGCCGAGGCGTTTTTCGGCTAGGTGGACACCCACAGCCACTGGCCGCAAAGCGGGCCACGGTCAGCGGGCGTCGCCGCGCAGCACCTCGAGCACGCTCAAGAGGCCGGCCTCGACCACCCAGGGGCCGAGGATCGCGGCATCGACGCCCGCGCTCTGCAGCGCCACCACCTCATCGCGTGTGCGGATTCCGCCCTGGCTGATCACGATCTTGCCGGCGGGTACCTCCTCGAGTAGCGAGAACGTGCGCTCGAAGTCGGCATCGCCGGCGCCGTGGTCGCTGCGGTTGCGAACCAGGAACGAATCGGGATCGAGCAGCTCCAGGGTGTGCTCGATCTCCTCCTCCTCGGCCACCTGGACGATCACGTCCAAGCCGAGGTCGACGGCCAGGTCGTGCAGGTCGGCGAGCGCGCCGTCGGCATCCTCGAAGGCGGCGGCCACCAGCACGACCCCGTCGGCGCCGCCGGCCCTGCTCTCGTAGAGCTGGTAGCGGTCGACGACGATATCGGTCTGCATCAGCGGCAGCATGGTGCGGGCCGCGGTGACCGCCAGCTGGTCGAACGCCACTGCCAGGCCGGCCACCTCGCCTCGCTCGGCGACGTCGAGCAGATGCTGGTCGTCGCCCGGCAGGCTGAGCACGAACGAGATCTCGTCGCCACCGATCCATTCGGTGAACGGCCGGATCGGCGCCATGCCCTCGACCTCCCGGGCCAGCTCTTCCAACGGCCGTGCCTCGCGGCGCTCCTCGACGGCCCGCCGGCTGGTCGAGATCAGCTGATCAAGCGACCGCATCGCGCTCCAGTTCCTGGAGGATGGCGATCGCCGAGGAGGTGCCGAGGCGGCTTGCTCCGGCCTCGAGCAGGGCGGCCGCGGACTGGGCGTCGCGGATGCCTCCGCTCGCTTTGATCCGCACGGACGCGGGCAGCGCCGAGCGCATGGCGCTGACATCCTGCACCCGCGCCCCGCCACGCAGCCCGGTCGACGTCTTGGCGAAGCCCGCCCCGCTCGCCTCGACCACCCGGCAGGCAGCCTGCAGCGACTCCCTGTCGAGCTTGGTGGCCTCGACGATCACCTTGACGATCGCATCTGCGTGTTCGTCGTGGGCCGTGCCGACGAACGCGGTCATGTCCTCCCGGACGGCCTGCTCCTGGCCGTCTTGCAACGGGCCCCAGGCGAGCACCACATCGAGCTCGCGGGCGCCGGCGGCGATCGCCGATCGGGCGGCGTCGCATTTGGCCTGCGTCACGTCCAGGCCATGCGGAAAGCTGATCACCGTGGCCACGGCGACATCGGTGTCGACCAGCCGCTCGGCGCACCGCTCGGCCCACCACGGAAACACGCAGACCGCGGCGAAGCGGTTGGCGGCCGCCTCGTCACACAGGGCGTCGATCGCAGCGGCGGGCGCGGCTGCGTCGAGCAGGGTGTGGTCGACCGCCCGCGCGAATGTCTCGGATGCCAGTGGAGGCATTCAGATCCCGAGTGTATCTCACACTCCGAGCCGGTCGAGAGCGCCCTCGTCGCGCCGCCAGCGAGGCCGCACCTTAACCCGCAGCTCCAGATAGCAGCGGCCGGCCAGCACGCGCTCGATCTCGGGCCGGGCCTCCGACCCGATCCGCTTGACCATCGCGCCGTGGCGGCCGATCAGGATCCCCTTCTGCGACTCGGTCTCGCAGATCAGCGTCGCCCGGATGACCTGTACTCCGCCCTCGCCCGGCTCGACCTCGTCGACGACCGCCGCCACCGAGTGCGGCACCTCGTCGCGCGTAAGCCGCAGAGCGGCCTCGCGGACCAGCTCGGCGATGCGCTGCTCAGCGGTCTGGTCGGAGGTCACCCCCGGTGGGAAGTACGCCGGCCCCTCGGGCATCAGCGAGGCGACGTCTGCCAGCAGCTCGGGGACGCCGTCCCCGGTACGGGCGCTGACCGGGTGAAGCGCATGGAACCCTCCCAGCCCGCCGGCGGCGGCGATGGCCGGCGCGATTCGGTCACGGCCCAGCAGGTCGACCTTGTTGACGACGATGATGGCCGGCTTGCCGCCCGCCTGCAGCACCCGGCCGGCGATGTGCCGGTCGCCGGGCCCGATCGGCGAGGTCGCGTCGAGCACCAGCAGCACCGCGTCAGCGTCGCCGAGGGTCTCGTCGACCGACCGCTGCATGCGCTCGGTCAGCCGGTCGAACGGCCGCTGGAACCCGGGCAGGTCGACCAGGACGACCTGGGCATCGGCATGCCGTGCGGCCCCCAGCACCCGCCTGCGGGTGGTCTGTGGCCGCTCGGAGACCGCCACCACATGCTCGCCGACCATCTGGTTGACCAGCGTCGACTTGCCAACGTTGGGACGGCCGGCGAGGGCCACCAGCCCCGACCGGCGTACGTCCGTCACAGCGTGAAGCGCTCGGGCAGCAGCTCGTCGAGCGTTGCCGCGACGAGCTCGCCCTCGCGGGGAAAGATCACCGTCAGCCGGGGAGCGAACTCGGCCAGCACCTGCCTGCAGGCGCCGCAGGGCGTCACCGTCCGGCCGCGGCCGTGGACGGCGATCGCCTCCAGGTCTCGGTGTCCGGAGCCGACCGCGGCGAACACCGCGTTTCGCTCGGCGCAGCTGGTCAACCCGTAGGAGGCGTTCTCGACGTTCGCGCCCAGCACCGGCGTGTCGCTTCCCCGCACGCGGATCGCGGCGCCGACAGGAAACTTCGAGTACGGCGCGTAGGCGTGCTCCGCCGCCCGCCCGGCGTGGCGGTGAAGGTCGATCTCGTCGGGCGTGGGCGGCCGCATCGACGGCATCTTAGGCCGGTGGCGGCAACGTGGTGAGGCCGCCGGGGTCTGGC
>Ga0068857_100000376_pt1 | contig 31254 bp, 60 predicted proteins | sample KBSCornC72_FD_66591 | JGI IMG/M metagenome (GOLD analysis project Ga0068857, IMG submission 66591) | Corn rhizosphere microbial communities from Kellogg Biological Station, Michigan, USA - KBS Corn C7-2 | ecosystem: Host-associated > Plants > Roots > Rhizosphere > Soil ...
CGTCCGCCGACGACATCGACGAGACGCGCACGGTCACCGGCGTCGAGCTCGTCGCGCAAGATGCCCTCTGGCGCCTCAAGACGCCGAACTCGATGGGCATCCTCGAGGAGGACGCGCCTGGCTATGGGTTCGATCTGCTCGAGGCCATCGGCTCGGCCGAGGTCGCCGGCGACGCGGCCTCGCTTCCCGATCGCATTCGTTCCGAGCTCACCGAGGATCCGAGGATTCTCAAGGTCGAGGCGACGCTCACGCGTACGGTCGAGGGGCCGGCCATCGCGTACGACATTGCGATCCATTGCGAGACGGCGCTCGGTCCCTTCGAGCTCGTCGGTAAGGCGGGCGACGCTGGGCTCGATCTCGCGGTCAAGCTTCTTCGGGGGACTGTCGAATGATTGCCTTTTCGGATCTGCTCTCGACGAAGACGATCGACGATTGGAAGCGTTCGATCCTCAACGTGGCGACGGCGGTCGGCCTTCCAACCGAAAATTGGCAAGAGGGCGGCTACACGCGAACGCTGCTCGCCCTCTTCGCGCGGCTCTATGCGACGGGCGGCCAAGTCGTCCGCATTATTGCAGCGAGCGGCTTTCTCGATACCGCGTCGGGCGATTGGCTGAAGCTGCTCGCCAAAAACCTCTTCGCGGTCGATCCCATCGAGGCAACCTTCGCGTCGGCGCCGCTTGGACTTCGTCTCACGAATGGCGGCGGCGGTCTCTTCATCTTCGAGGCCGGCGACGTCGTCGTCGCTCACGCGTCGACGAGTAAGACCTACCGCAACACGTCGGGCGGCACACTCAATCCGGGGGGTACGCTCGATCTCGATCTCGAAGCGGAAGAGGCCGGTTCGGGTAGCAACGCGCTCGTCGACACGATCACGACGATGGTGACAACGTTCGGCGGCGTCACCTGCACGAACACGCTTCCGCTCGTCGGTCTCGACGCGGAGAAAGACGAGGATCTGCGCCAGCGTTGCCGCGATTCGCTCGCGGCCCTTTCGATTGGCGGCATCAAGCGCGCATACGAATTCTTTGCCAAGAGCGCGACGCGCGAGGACGGCTCGCCGATCGGCGTGAACCGCGTCCGCGTCCTGACAGCGCCCGGCGACGGGACCGTGACGATCTACATCGCCGGCGCCGGCGGCGAGCTCACGAGCCCGGACGTCGCCGACGTGCAAGCGGCCTTTGACGAGAAGGTCACGCCCTACGGTTTCAACGCGACGGCGATATCCGCGACGAACCTTTCGATCACCGTGCCCGCGACGATTTGGATCCCGGCGTCGCTCGGCCTCTCCGAAGCGCAGGCAAGACAAGCCGTGCTCGACGCGCTCGAGGCCTACGTCGAAACGCTTCCGATCGGCGGCGTCGTCATCTCGCCGGCGACCGGAAAAATCTATTGGCGCGCGCTTCTCGGCGTCGTCGAGAACGCGATCCCGGGCATGTTGAAGGCGACGCTCGACAATGAGGTCGACATTGACGTCGCCGATGGCGAGGTGCCGATCTGGGCCGGCGTTCTCACGGATACGACCGTGAACCAGGTGGTGAGCTGATGGCGAACTTTCGGCAAGCCGCGTGGAATCTGTCGCCGTCGCGCCTGCGAACGTACAAGGCCGCGCGGATGGTCTATTCGTTCGTCGGCCTGCCGCTCGACATGATCGCGCAAGCGTCGAAAGAAGCGGTTCTCGCGCGCTTCCCCGAGCTCTGCGCCGATGACGCCCTTCCTTATCACGGCCGCGATCGTGGCATTCGACGGGGCATGCTCGAGCCGGCCGAGAGCTACCGCGCGCGGCTTCTTCTTTGGATTGAATCGTGGCGCGGCGCCGGCGTCGGCCGCGCCATGCTCGACCAGCTCGCCGGTTTTCTCTTGCCGCAAACGACGCGGATCCGGATCTGGACACACGTCGGCGTGATCTACTCGCGCGCCGCCGACGGCACGCTCACGATCGAACGGGTCACGCCTAGCCTCTGGGACTGGGACGGCGTGACCTCGCTGTGGGCTCGCTTTTGGGTGATCTTCGATTCGTTCGACGGCGTGCCCTGGTCGCGCGATGGGACGTGGAACGACGGCGAAGCATGGGGTGACGATCCCAGCGCGACATGGGGATCCACGGCGACCATCGAACAAGTGCAAGCGATTCGCGGCATCATTGACGATTGGCGGCCCGCACAGTCCGTTTGCAAAAACGTCATCGTCAATTTTGACCCGACCGCGCTCGAGCTCGCGTCGCCGTTGCCTGATGGCACGTGGGGACACTGGTCGAAAAACGTGGCCGGCGTGCAAGTGCCGGCGCGCGACACGGGCGCGATCTACTGGGATGGGGTGAGCTGATGTCGACAACGTACGCGGGCGACAACACCAATTATCCGACCGCGATCACGATCCCTTCGGACGGTGACAACAAGCCGGCCGCGAGCGTCAACGCGGCGCTCGAGGGGCTCGCAGATCGAACGGCCTCGCTCGAAAGACGGGTCGTCCTCTCGAGCTTTGGCACCGTCGTACGAACGATCTCCGAAGCGTATTTCATTTCGATGGACGGTAGCTCGCCAACGTGGACCTCAACCGGTGAGGGAACCAAGCTCGTGCAAGCGTCGATCGACGCGCTCGGGCCCAACCCGAATTACTTCACGCAACTTTTGCGACTTCCCCACGGGTGCACGTTGCAAAGCCTTTCTGGCTTTTTGCGACCGCACGCGGGGCATGCGTTTTTGCCGTCGCTCCCGCCGGGCTTCACGGTGTACAAGCGACGGGTCAACACCGGCGCGGCGCCGGTGCTTATCGGAACGGGCACCGCTACGTATGCGGACGTCGCCGCGTATGAAACGCTTTTGGAGTTCGATGCCGCCATTAACGAAGTGATCGACAACTCGCTCTATATCTATTGGGCAACCTTCATTGGAGAGCGCGACGTCGACACCTCGGTCCTCGGCGCGATCTTCTATGGCTTCACCGCATTGCTAAGTGTTCCGACACTAGACCCGGGGGCCGCATGACGCGCTTTTGGCTGGATCCGTTCAGCATGCCCATCGAGCTCGACGGGGAAATCCTGCCGGCTCGCGCTAAGCTCGCGCTCGGCTCCGGCCTCACGGCCGTCGACGACGAAGAGAACGATCGCACCGTCCTCGAGCTCACGCTCGGCGTCTCGCTCACACCTCCGATCACGATCACGAACACCGATCCGTCCGAAGTGCCGCTCACGGTGAAGGGCGCCGCCGCACAAGCCGCGCACGTGCAGGACTGGAAGAACTCGAGCGGAACCGTCATCGCCGCGATCACGCCCTCGGGTGGCGTGTTCTTTACAGCGCTCGGCGCCGGCGTCGTGCACGCGGACGCGAGCGGAAACCTTAGTTCATCGGCGATCGTCAATGCCGATATCACCAGCGTGGCATGGTCGAAGATCACGGGCGCGCCGACGACGCTCGCAGGCTTCGGGATTACCGATGGCGTGCCGAGCTCGCGCACGATCACGGTGACGGCGCCGATTCTGATCGATGGCGGCAGCTCGGCGAACCTTTCCGCCAACCGAACGATCTCGATCTCGAACGCATCGACCTCGGCGCTCGGCGCGATCAAGCTCGCCCAAGATCTCGGCGGCACGGGGCTTCTTCCGACGGTGATCGCGATTTCGGGCGGCGGCGCGGGCGGCAATGCCCCGATCCACTGCGACGAGCTGCTCTTCGACGCGGCGCGGACGCCAGCGATCACCCACTTTCCGACGAGCGGCGAGAACGGTCGGCCGTTCACGATCACCGCGCAAAGCACGGACGGCAGCCACGTCGGCGGCCCTCTCGTTCTCGTTTGTGGCGGGGGGGCGAGCTCGGAGGGGATCCAGCTCTTCGAAGACGCTACGCAGATTGCGCAGTTCCGCAGCGCCGGCACGGACTCGGGTCGGCTCTTTCTTGGCACCGGCGCGCCCGCGGCCGGCAATTACGTTCTCGACGCGGACGGCGCGAACGACGTCACGATCAACACGCCCACCGGCAAGACCGTTCACTTCGCCGTCAACAATCTACCGATCCTCAAGTTCTACGACGCGGGCGCCGTCGCCGCCCTGCAATCGATGAACTCCTATGGTCTGCAACTGAACGCCCATAGCACCGTTCAGATTATCTTCGGGGTCGGCGCGGCCGGCACGGTGACGTTTCTCGATGGGCAGGCGAGCTTCGCGACGATCATGACCGTAGCGCCGTCGGCGATCACGGCCGCGAAGAAGCTGGTCACAACGGGCGGCCGTCGCCGCGGCGTGACTGACGTCAATCTGACGACGAACTATACCGTGCTCGCCACCGACGAGGTGATCTGCATTACGGGACTTTCGGGTGCATCGAAGACCATCAATCTGCCCGCATCGCCGACGGTGGGGGACACCTACGTGATCAAGGATTCGGCCGGCAATGTCTCGGTCGACTCGACGCTCGTCCTCTCGGGCAATGGCCACAACATCGACGCCGTCGCGAGCAAGACAATCTCGGACACCTACGTCTGCGTCGAGGTCACATACATGAATGGGGCGTGGGCGCTCATGAACTACGAAAAGACGAACCTGGGGAGCTGAGCCATGACTCTACCTAGTGGTACGGGACAGACGACGAAGGCGCGCAGCCTGAGCGTCGCACTTGCAAGCGACGAGGTCGTGCCGATCTGGACAGGCGATCATTCGAGCGATTCATTCTCGCTCGGCGACTCCCCTTATGGTCTATGGCTCGATAGTGGCAGCGACATCGCGACCGACGGGAACCCGAACACGACCGGCGGCCCATCGTCGGCACGAATCTGTCACGTCGCGGCGCGACCGGGAACAATTCTCGCACCGGGCCTCGGCTCCTTTCGACTCTTTGTGGTCGACGGGACGAGCCTCGCGGCCGTGCCGTGGCTTTACGATCCCGTCAAGGGCCTATGGGTACAGATGACAGCGGCCGTTACGGTCACTGCGGCGAACGGCCTCGGCACACTCGCCTCGAATATTGGCGGGCTCGTGGGGGCTCAGCTCTTCGCCCAAATCACGACGAACACCGGCAACGTCAAGAAAGCCGCATACGGTTTCTTTTGAGAGGGGGATCGCGATGAACCTACGTAGCGGCGACGGCCCCACAACCAAGGCACGGAGCAAGAGCATCACCTTGGCGACGGACGAGATCCTCGAAGTCAGCATGCCCGAGGCAAACGAGTTTCGATCGCTCGGTACCGGCATAGGCGTGTGGCTCGATCCCGGCGGCGCGATTCCTACGGAAAATGATCCAAACACAACGATGCCCGCGAGGGAGCGTGTTTTTCGAATTCTGGCACCGTATGGCACTGTACCCCTACCGTCTCAGGGATCGCTCCGCGGCTGGGTCGTCGACGGAACGAGCCTCGGGATGGCGCCCTGGGTTTTCGACGATGTGAAACAGCTCTGGGTTCGGCTGGGAGCAGCGGCATCAATCACCTCGGCCAACGGAACCGGGTTCATCATCGCCAGTCTTGGCGCCGGTTTTCTCGGCGCGAAGATCTTCATACAAATCGCAAGCAACACGGGCGGAGTCACGAAAGCCGCATATGGGTTTTTCTGAATGAAGTGGGACGTCCGAGAGAAGATCGATCGCGAGACGCTCAAGCGAGATCCTCGGGCGGAGCCGTCGAGCATTCCCGGTCCGCCGCCCGTCCCGTCGAAGCCGACTCGGCGCCCGACCGGTGAGTTCATCCGGTCGCACTTGGGGACGCTCACGCTGAAGGACATTCTTTACCTGGGAGGCCTTGCGATCACCGCGGTCACGTGGGCGCAGACGCGCGCGAGCCGTGAAGACGTCGAGGGCGCGCGCCGGAGCTGCGCGGAGTCCGCGGCGAGCGCGATCGCGTCGGCGTTCGCGCCGGTGCCGCCGAGGCTGAAGGCGATCGAGAGGAAGCAGTCGCGCAACGATACACGGTGGGATCGCCTCGACCAGTGGCACGCGCGCGCGTTTGCAACGCCGTTCAAGACGCCGCCGCCCAAGTTCGGGCCAACGGCCGAGAAGCGGGGGGAAGTCCGCTACGACGACGAGGAAGACGACGAATGACGGCGAACGGACAAGGCCCGAGCGATGGCGAGTCGCTCGATCAGATCTTCCGTGCGGTCGCGGGGCTCGAGCTCGCGTTCGAGAAGGTGGCGCGCAACCAAGACAGCCTCAAGGCCGAGGTCAAAACGATCACGCCCCGCCTCGATTCACTTGGCACGCGGCTCGATACGCTCGCGTCCGAGCTCGGGAAATTGAGCGAGCGGCTCCACTCGGCGAACAATCTCGTGACCCGCGCCCTCGACGAAGCGGCGCGGGTCCACGAGGAGCACAACGCGCTCGATCGAGCCATCGATCGCTTCGAAGCCGAGCTCAAGTCGAGAACCGGCACGCTGGCGCATGCGCAAAACACGCTCGAGCAGATGCTCGACGTGCTCGAGGCGCGTGTCGGCCTGCTCCGGACCGCGGTCCTCGAGCAGAACGCCGGCCCCGAATCCGAGCAGAAGGCCGGCCGCGAAGACGATGTCACGCAAAAGGAGGGTTGAAGCGAATGAGCACGACCATGGCCGTCATTGTCGCGATCGCAACCTTAGTCCCCATCGTCGTTCACCTCGGCGGATGGGAGGAGACGAAGGCCGGGCAGATCATAACGTCGGTCTGTCTCGATCTCGTGGGTGCCGCAAAGGCAGCGGCGGCGCCGAAGGAGCCAAAGGCGTAGCCCCATGGCCGGCATTCAGCTAACGCAGACGGGCGGCGCCGGCGTGATCAACGCGGCCGGCGCGCAAAACCCGGCGCCGTTCAATTCGGTGATCACCGGCGTCGCCTGCGCGCTCGCCGTCGTCGGCGCGGCGCCGACGTCCTACAACTGGACGATCGCCGCGCCGTCCGGAAGTCGCGCCGAGCTCAAGCCCGGCTTCAACGTGGCGGCCCCGACCTTCGTTCCCGATCGCGCGGGCCTCTGGGCCATCGAGCTCGTTGACGAGAACGGGACCGTTTACACGCTGCAATTGCTCGTGCAAAGCGTCGTCACGACGCAACGCGGGCAAGCGTTCACGCCCGCCTATGTGGCATCGTCGCAAGTGGAGACGCCACTCCACGGGGAATCTCTCTTTTGCGACAACACCAAAGACGGCGCGCTTTCGACGAAGGACTCAACCGGCCAGGTGTTGACGCTCCGTGGCGGCGCGCCGGCGATCATGCGGCAATTGGACTGGTTCATCGATCCGATCAACGGCAGCGATTCCAACGTCGGCGACTCGGCGGGCGCGCCCCTGCGAACCGACGAGCAACGTCAGTTGCGCATGGGCGAGAGCCCGGTTTGGTCCGAAGGCGCGTACCACTTGCGTTACCTGAACGATATGACGCGCGTCGTGCTTCGCGGCCGACGCCTTCCCGGCTCGATCATCTTCGTCCACGGGAGCGCGACCGATGGCGCCGGTCAGAGCGTTCTTTATTCGGGCACGATCGATGCTCTCACGGCGCGATCGTACGCAGCGAACCAGCCTTGGGACGTGACCTCGAGCGATCTTCCGACGAGCTGGACAACGTCGTCGCTCGTCAATGAACGCATGCGCTTGACGAGCGGTACCGCCATGGGCGCAAAGAGCTGGGCGCTCAAGGATCTCGGATCGAAGAAGGCGCGCTTTGCGGAGTTCAACTCAGCGGGCGTCTTTGTCTATCCGTTCACCTCCACGGGGGGGACCGACGTTTCGCCGAGCTCGGGCGATTCGTTCGTCATCGAACGTCTCACCAAGATCCCAGAGCTCTTTATCAATGTCGGCACCGGCTTTGACAATTCGAACATTCCCGGATGCGTCGTCTTCGAAAGCCTCGATGTCGGCGAGACCGCGATGTGCGGCGCCCCGACCGATCGCGTGAGTTTCGTTGGCTGCAAACTGCGCTTTCCGAACACGCTTGGGAGTTTGTTTCAATCAATGAACTTCAGTGCGTGCATGTTCTATGGCGCGTCCGGAACGCTACTCTTCCCCAATTGCCTCGCCGTCAACATTAACGGATGTTGCATGGGCGGTGGAGCGGGCGCCTTCAACATGCGCGTTCTTCAAACGGCCACAAGTTTTCGGCTGATGGTTCAAGGGGCGCGCGCCGTCTTCGTCGCCGAAGCGGGCAACGATCTCAGCGGTTGGCAGCTCGGCCAGCTTGGCGTCTTCGACTCCGACCTCGGCATTGTTTGCAAGTCGCCACAAGGCATCATGCTTCGGGACGCCTCGGCGAACACCGTGCTTTGGGGCACGGGTTTGTCGATCGCGAGCCTCGACATTCGTCCGGGTTGCTCCGTGCTCTACCATGACGGCGGTCTTACGCGCGCGACGAACTTTCCGATCGCGAGCTCGGGCAACGATATCCGCATCGGCGGACGCCTCGCCGTACCCGCGTTCGACCGGACAACCAAAACCTACACGGCCGATCGTACGGTCAGTTTCGACAATCTCCTCGCGACCGTCGCGGCCGGTGGATTCTGTCCGAATGTTGCGGGGGCTCCCGAGCTCGTCGACCCGAACACGGGCACCGCATTCTTGCCGGTAGTGGCGGCATGAGCGTCACGGCGATCGCGCTCGCGATCTTGACGTTGCTACCGCGCCTCGATCCGGTGCGCGCGGAGTACCAAGCGACGGTGATCGCCGGCGTCGCGGCCGACCCGGGCGAAGCGGCCGCGCTCGTCGTCACCGGCGCGCACGAGAGCGGCTTCGGTTGGGGCTACGAGTCGTGCCGCGAGCACGGCGACGGCGGCGATGGGCTCTATGGCCTCGGCGTCGGCTATGCACACTTCGCTTGCGAGGCGCCCGAGGTGCAAGCGCGCGGCGCCGTTCTCGCCTTGCGTGACAAGGGCTGGCCGGCCCGGCCGCTCCGCGCGTTTCGCGGCTACTTGGGCGCGCGCTCGGACGAGTGGCCCGAGGCGCGCGCGCGGCTTTCGCTTTGGACCCTCACCCTGGAGAGAATGCGATGCATGTGCTGTTTTTGATTCTGGTCGCCGTCGTGATCGCGGGCTGCTCGAGCGGCCCAGCGAAAGCCGTGCAAGCGTCGACGTGCCGCGAGCAAGGTCTCACGATCGTTCGGACCGCGAGCTCGTGCGCCGAGGCGAAGGCCGCCCTCGAGCGTCTCCTCGAACGCTCGCCAGAATGCGCGGCCGTGCTGAACGACGACGCCGGCGCCGGCGTTCATTGCAAGGGGGACGGTGGGACATGACGACGCTTGAAGACCTGGTCAAAGAGATCGGCGAGCTCGGCGAGCTCAAGACGCCCGGCGAGATCGCGGCGGCGATCGGGCTGCTCGAATTCGCGAGTCAATTCCTTCCCGAGCCGGCCGGCCGGCTGGCTTCGATCGGGCTGCTCATCGCGCGCGATCAAGCGCTGGCCGGCAAGGGCCCCGACGACCTCGAGGCCCTTCGCGCCTCGATTCGTGCCGATTGGCAAGCCGAGATCGACCGCCGTTTCGTGAACGGGTGACGCATGACCATGAGCCTCATCGGTCTCGTTCTCTCGGGCGTCGAGATCCCGTTCGTGCGCGCGCGCAACTGCGGTCCGCCGAGGCCGGGCCAGCCGATCGATCTCGTCGTCGTGCACACGATGGAAGCGCCGGAGAAACCCGGCACGGCGCGCGCCGTGGCCGCGTGGTTCGCCGGCGAGAACGCGCCGCAAGCGAGCGCGCATTTCTGCCTTGACGCGACCGAGGTGATCCAGTGCGTGCCCGAGGACGTCGTCGCATGGGCCGCGCCCGGCGCGAACCGTCGCGGCATTCACCTCGAGCATGCGGGGTACGCCGGCCAGTCCGCGGCCGCCTGGGACGACGAGTACTCGCGCGCCGTCCTCGCGCGCTCGGCCGAGCTCGCTGCCGATATCGCGCGTCGCTACGCGATCCCGATCGAGCGGCTCACGGTGGACGAGCTACGCGCCGGCCGCCGCGGCTTTTGCGGTCACGTCGACGTGACGAACGCTTTGAACGGCGGCAAGGGGCACACCGATCCCGGCGCCGGTTTTCCGTGGGATCGCTACCTCGAGCTCGTGCGAGGCCCGACGACGATCGCCTAAGGGTCGCAGACCTTGCCGACGCCGCACGCCATCGAGCACGTGTAGGCGGCTACCCACCGTCCGCTAACCTCGGCGCCGGCGAGGCGCCACGCGCCCGCGCGGCAGATCATGGGGTACGTCATCGTGATCCCTTGCTGCACGAGCGTGCCGCACTTGCGCGTCCCTTCGGCGCACGCGTACCGGCTCGGCGGAAAGGCCGCCTGGATCGCCGCGTCGGCGTCGATCGCCACCTTGCAGCTCGGGTCGGGCGAGGAGCAGATCGCCGTCGGTCCGGCATCCGCGTCGCGGCTCGTTCCGGCGTCGACGTCGGCCGCTGCCGCGTCGACGGTCGGGGGGGCGACGTCGGGCGAAGCCTCGGGCGCGGCCGCGTCGGGCGCGGCTTCCGGGCCGGCGTCGGGCTCGCTCGAGGGGGGGCGGGAATCGGGGCCCGCTTCGCCCTGGTAACCGCCCGCGTCGGGGGTAACCAGGGCGTCGTGACCGGCGTCGAGACCGGCGTCCGGCAAAGGCGCCGCGGGCTCCTCGGGGGGCGCTGTAGGTGCGTCGCCGCATGCGGCGGCTAGCGCGACGAGGAGGATCCACGGGTGAGTGTGCTTCTTCATGTGGGTGGCGCCTTCGGGTAGACGGTTGCTCTCTGGCTACGCTTGACCCCTACGCCTTTTTTCGACCGGGATCGACGCTCGCGCGCATGTTGTGAACGGCGGCCCGCATCGCCTCGATCCGCCGCGCCGTGGGGAGCGGCGATCGAACCTCGTGACGCGCGAGCTCGGGGTAGCGCTCGACGAGCTCGAGGACGAGGAGAAGATCCTCCTCGGTTTTGCATTCGGTGAGGGCTTGCACGACCTCGCCGAACGCGTCGATCATGCGGTCGCGGACGACGTTCCAGATCACGCGTCCTCGATGTGCAGATCGACGAGGAGAAAGGCCTGCGCGGTGAGCTCGCCCATGCGGTCGAGTTTTTGCGACATGTGGTGCTGCGCGACGCTTGAGCTCTCGAGGACCTCGACGAGCTCGAGGGCCTCGCAGAGCTTGATCGCCACGTCGCAGAACACGCGGGCGGTGGTGCGCAGGCAAGAGAGCCGAACCGTGCGGTCGCTCTGCGCATCGGCCTCGAGCCGCGCGTAGAGCGACACCAGCCGGCTCGCCTTCGCCGCGAGCTCGAACAGCTTCGCCGCGTCGAGGCACTGCTCGAGCGCGACCAGGTTTTTTCGGGTTTCCACGCACGCGAACGCCATTTGTTCACGCGCCAAGCGCACTTCTTCGGATACACTTCGGTTTGCCATCGGACGAGTACCCCTCGTTTGGTGGTCGGGGTGGTCGTGCTGACGGGGCCCTTCCCCGTCGTCCGATTCCCCCGGGGCGGCTGGTGCTTGCAACACCGGCTGCCCGCTATTTGAGACGGATGGATCTTGACCTTTCTTCAGTCCTCCTTTCGTTTTTTCACGCGTCGGCACCAGCGTCATCAGGCCACACGAGGGGCGCGCCGGACCCGACGAGGGCAACTGTGTATGCGTGCCCCGCCTCGGCGTCGGCGTAGGTGCTCCACCGTGCTTGGAAAAGCGCGTCCGATCCGGCGCCCGGGCCGTCGAAGACCATGGTCTCGAAGAGGAGCGGCGCGCCTTCGCCCATGCCGGGAAAGCGGTGATCGATCCCGAGAAAAACCGTCGACACGAGCCGAGCGCCGACGACCGTTTGCTCGACGATGCGCTTCCGACAGTGCTCGAACCAAACGGCCCACTCTTCGAACGGCGCGCGCGTCACCTCGCGGCCTTCGAGAATGTACTGCCCCATGTGTGGCATCCGGTTCTCGAGCGCGAGTCGTCGCGCCCAACGTGCATCGCGCTCTCTTCGCGCTTCGGCGATCCCGGCGAGCGCCGCTCTCTTGTTCCGGCCGCTCATTCGACCGAAACACGCGACACGCGGACGCCGTTGCGCCGCATGATCCGCCAGAAGTGTTTGCGATCGACCTGCGCGATGCGTGCCGCCTCGGACACGTTGCCGCGTGCGAGCTTCAAGGCCCGCCACACGTACTCAGTTTCGAAACTCTTGAGCAGGCGACGGCGCTCGTCGCGATAGCCCAAGCTCGCTGGTTTTCTCTTCATCCGATGCGCTCCTTTTCCCCCGACGTCCACTCGATCACCTCGATCGTCGCCGTGCGCGCGTCGTCGATGAGTTCGTGAAACGCGCCGTCGCGCCAAAGGAGCGGCAAGAGCCCGACGTAGCCGCCGAGGATCGCCTCGAACTCGAGCACGAGACTTCGACCGTTCTTCGACGCGAGCAGAACCGTCGCCGGGGCGCTTCGCCCGCCGAACGTCACGCGCACGCGGGCGCCCGTTTCGACCTTCGGCGTCGGCTCGTCGGTCACGATTCCTCCCAAACGATCTCGACGTCGGGCGTCGCGATCGCGCCGTCCTCGAGCGTCTTGGCAAGCGCGCGCATCTCCGGCGGGTAGAGAACGAGCGTGCCCGCCTTGGCGAGCGTGTGGCCCCTCGGCCCTACGAAGACGTCGAGGTGCACATGCGCGCCGCGAGCTCGCCAACGAAACTTGATCGTGATGATCATGATCGGAGATCCATTCGAAGCAGGCGCCACGCGACGACGAAGCCTAGGTGTCGCCACATGGTGAAGAGCGCTCGCGCGTAGCTCATGCGAGCGCCGATCGCCCGACTTCGACCTCGGCGCGCGCGTCGCAGATCGGGCAAAGGATCACGATGCGAACAGCGAGCGGCGGATCACCGGCGCCGAGCCGCTCGACGAAGACCTCGCGTGGCATGAGCCAACCGCACCGGCACTTTTGCTGATGCGGGTGCTCCTCGGCAGCTTTGAATGCGGCACGTCGCTCGACCCGGTTCATCCGAGTTGGTTCCGTTCGAAGGCGTCACGTATGGCTTCGGCCGAGTCATCGATCTCGATCGTGAGCTTGATCGCCATGCGCCAGTTTCCGGACTCGCGATCGGCGACGATCGACGAGTGGACGTGCGTGCCGCGAAGCTCACGAAGAAACGCCTCGAGACTGCCGAGCTCGGCGACTAAGGCCTCGACGTACCCCTCGATCGCCTTGCGCGCGATCGCGTTCTCGCGTGCGTACTTCATTGTCGCGCGAGCCATTCCTTGACGAGCCGCACCATGTCGGCGCGATCGACGGTCGAAACGTAGGCGGTATTTCCCTTCTCACCGAAGTCGGCGAGAAAGAGCGCGAAGCCGACGCCGGCGGGCGTCCACTGCTTCAACTTGTCGGCGAGCTCGCGACATTGCCGCTCGAGCACGAGACGCACTTGCTTTTCGACGAGCGTCTCGGGCCGCTCTTCTTCGGCCGCGATCAGGTCGGCCGCGATCGCGGCGGCCTTCGCTCGCGGCGTGCCCCTTTCGACGTCCTCACGAATCGCGGTCGCGGTCCCCTTCTCGAGTTCGGCGACGTGACGGGCGAGCGCGCCGAAATTCTCGGGATCCATGTCGAGGCCCGCCATGACGTGCAGGGCCGCGAGCCGTAGGAGCGCGCTGGCGACGACCTCGGGCCCGGCTTTGCGGTGACGGGCGAGGAACGGCAAGAGCACGTCGGCCCGCACCTTCTCGAAGAGCTGCTCGGCGAGCTTCGCGTCGCGATCGACCTCGGCGTCGAGCTCGGGCGTCGTCTCCACCTTTCCCTCGTCGACGTCGGTGATCAATCGATCCATGAGCGTTCGTCTCACGGCGTCACCTCGCCGGCTTTCCAGCGTTCGATCACGAATTGCAGGTATTCGACCAGATCTTGAGGGTCATGGCCGACGGTTTCCGACGCGGCGCAAGCGCTCTCGAACACATCCATCATGGCCAATGTCGAGGCGTGGCTCGGGTTACCGCCGGCGCGCCCGAGGCGAGCGGCATGCGCAAAAACGAGCTTGCCCATCGCCCTTTGCAAATCGGCTCGCGCATCGTCGACGTCGGGCGGGCGCGCGATCCATTGACGGACGTCCTCTTGCACATTGATCACTTTGCGCACGGCCACACCTTTCCAACCACCCAAGCCTTGCCGGTGGCCCGCCCGGAAAGAGCCCGATAGCGCTCCTCCCAAGGGGGGAAGCCGCGCTCTTGCGCGAGCCGGACCGCGTCAACGATCGAGTAGCGCGTCTCGTCCTCGATCGTGTGAATGCGCCGATACTCGTCGGCCTGGTACTCGACGAAGACGCGTTCGCCTTTGTAAATGCCGCTATCGATCACCTTGCCCCGGTACTCGATCCAAGCGTGCGCGAAGCGATCGCCATCGGGCGCGACCAAAACGGCGTGCACGGTCACGGTCGAGAGAAGCTCGGCCTTCGACGCACCGGTTCGCGCGCGCATGTTGAGATAGTCGACCGTGTCGTCGAAGCACGTGTGCGTCGGGTAAATGTTCTCGTCGTCGTTCGGGTCGGGCGTCACGGCTCGACCCGGCGAATCGTCGGAAGCCATGGCGGCGCGTCGCCGCCGCGCGTCTGCACGATCTCGAAGCGCGTCACGCCGCCCGGCTCGCGCGTGTAGATCGTCTTCGCGCCGCGGCCGCATTCTTGGCAGATCGTTTCCTTGCTCGATTGCGTCTCGAGCTCGATCAGTTTCACGACGAGCCACTCGGGCGCCGCGCAGAAGGGGCAGGGCGTGTGCTGTTGGACGTTTTCGAACCCGAAGCCTGACGCATGCGTGTTCTCGTGAAAGCGCTGCTCGTACTCCTCTTTGGTCGTCGGACTGCCGAGCTTCGACGGCGTCCAACTGTCGACGCCGCGGCGCGCGTCGAACCCGTTGCGCAACGCCCGCACGCCCGACTCGAGAAGAACCAGACTTGTTTCGACGAGAGCGATCGTCCCGTCGTCCAGCGTCGCGCGAAACGTCACGCTCGGCGCGCCCGATTGCATGCCGTGCGCGAGCAGCGCAACACCCTCGATCACGCCCGCGCGAAACCCCTTCTCGCGCAGATCCGGCCAACACCCGTCACCGTCCAACTGAATATCCAATCGAGGCATGGTCGCTACCCTCCCGTCGAGAGCTTGAAGAGCTGTTTGCAGAGCAGACACGTCGCGAGATCGATCTCGTCTTTTCGCACCCACTTGTGGCCGGCGGGCAGATCGCGGATCCCGCAGACCGTCACGCCGCCGATGAGCACGTGCACGGCCGTAAGCATGTGCTGGCCGACGTCACAGCCAATGCAGAGAAACACGGCCGGCGGCCCATTCTCGGAAAGGTCCGAGCGCAAATAGTCGGCGAACGCCTCAACGGCGCGCCGCGTGAGCGGCATGTCAGCGAGCCGCGGCGAGGCAAGAATCAGCGGCATCGACTGAAGTACTTCGGCGAGCGAGACGGCGAGCTCGAGATCGATGGTCGCGACCGTGTCCCTGTGGTCCTCGTAGATCCGCCCGCACCCGGAGCACGTCCACGGAAGCACGGGCCAGCGAATCCCGAGACGCGCGGCCGCGTCGAAGGCGGCCGCGGACGGTGCGCCCGGCTCGCCCATGGCGTCGGGATGAAGGAACTTGCTCACGACTTGCCCGCCGGCGCGCCCGCCATGGTGCGAAGCTCGGCGCCCGGAAAAAGCTCATCGAGCGGGACCGTGTCGTACGGCAGCTCGAGCAGCTCGACGACGGCGCGCAGCATCATGTACGTCGGCCCGTCCTCGAGCTCGAGCTCGCGCGTCATGGCGATCCACAGATCGACGAGCGTGTGCGCCGAAGCGTTGCGCGCGAAGGTGTGCCCGTGATCGAGCAGCGATGCCCCGAGAGCGATGTCGCGATCGAGGAGCGCGAATTGCGGCGGCGGCGCCGTCCTCGCAACGAAGGCCTTCGCTACGGCGAGCGTCGCGTTCGCCGTCTTCGCGTAGCCGGCCGGCATCGGGCCGCGGCCGCTCCCATATGCGACGCCGTCGTCCCATGCCTTGCTGTTCAAGGCGCGCGCATGCCGGCGTTCGTGGCGGTTCACTGGCCGCCGCCTTCCGCGTGCACGTGCGCGCAAAACTTCGTCGCGCTCGGGTCGTACCGGAAGTAGATGCCCGAGCGCGTCGGGTTGCCGCAAAAGCAGCAGATCTCGATCTCGGGCTCACGAAGCCGGATCGGCTCGCGCGGCGGACCGTAGTCGTGCCAACACCGATCGCAGATCGCGTGCCGCCAAGCGTCGCTCATCGCTCTTCCACCCGTCGCACCGGATGAAGAAGCACGCCGCGCTTGGCGAGCTCGATCATGCACGGCAGGCAGAACGCGCCGCCCTCGCTCAGCCGGCCGCACGGATCGCGAACGATGACCGACCATGGCTCGGCGCCCGGACCTATGCCGATGATCTCGGCCCGGCAACCGCTGCAAGTCGGCCAGTGCACCGACGTCGCCGGCGACGTCATCGGACGACCCGCAAGCGATTGCTTCGCCCTTGGATCCAAGCTTCGACGTCGGCCGGATCGAAAAGGATCGCCGTCGACCCGCCGGGGCGCGTGCCTTTCAAGTGTCCCTTGCGCCGCGCCTCGAGCACAGTGCGACGACTGACCGGATAGCGGTGCACGACGTCCGTGACCGAGATCAATTCCTTCGCGCTCGTCGTCGGCGAGCGCAAGAGCTCTTGCAGCGCGTCGCGAAGTGCGTGCGTCGCGGCTTCGAAGGAATCAAGCGCGATGAGCGCCGCTTCGAGTGCGCGACGGAATGCGTCGGCGGTCATCGTCGCACCGACGACGCCGCGAAAAGAACGTCAGTTAATCGACGAGTCCGATGGACCGAACTTTGCTCCGTCCGTCCGTCCGTCCGTCGCGCCTTAGACTGTTTGCTCTTCATCGTGGCCTCACCCCGGCACCAAAACTACCCGGCGACGAAAAGACCACGCGTAGCCAGGCGGCGTCAAGGGTGTTATGTAGCCGGCCTGTGGCGCGTTTGCCCCGCGAGCTTCTCAGCGCTCAGCGCTCGGCGCGTCGGCCCGGTGGCCGAATCGGAACGACGTTCGTCGCGCCGAGCGCTTCCGACCTGGCGGCGATCTCACGCGCGAGGACGGCGGCGCGCTCCCAATCGCCGGCCGCCGCGGCGGCATGGTGGGCGCCGGCGAGCGCGTCGACGACCGGGTCGCGGTTGGCCAACGGGCGGCCAACTGGCGTTTCGTCGCGGCTTCTCACGCTCGGGCCGGAGCCGTTTCGACGCGTGAGAGCACGTGACGCAACGTCGCCCGAGGGTTCGAGTCCAGGCGCTGGAGCCTTAACGCGGCCAACCGCCGATCGCGCACTTCGAGCCTTTTTCACGGCTCGGCCCGCTGTTAACCGAGCTCGATCTTCTAGATCCGTTGGCCGCTCGGTTGGCCGCGAACGGCCAACCCGGGCGAGCTTGGCGATCTCGGGGATCGCGACATCAAGCCGGTCGAGCGATCCGAGGGCGAGCTCGCCGTGCGTCCGCGCCGCGCGCTTGTAGCGGTAGAGCATCGCGCTCGAGGTGTGGCCGGTACGGTCCGTGATCCAGGCCTCGCTTCGTCCCTCGGCGAGGCTCACCGTGACGAACGTCGCGCGAAGATCATGGATCACGATGTGACGGCGCGAGTCCGAGAGCTCGAAGAGCTGCGCGCGCGAAAGCTTCGCTTCCTTCAGGTTGTCCCGAAACTCGGTCGCACGCGCGAGCGCGACGAGCGGCCGGGTGTCGGTGCGCCCCTCGGGCGGCGCCGGCGCACGCGGCAGCTCGCGATCCGAGAGCGCCTTGGCGAACGCTTTCACGAGCCCGGGGCCCGCGTCCTTCTCGCCGTTCACCACGAACGACACGAGCGCGCCCGAAACGCCGAGGCGCTTCGCGAGCGCGTTCGTCCCCATGCCCCGCGAAAGCCAGAAACGTAATGTGGCCCTGACGTAGGCCGGATCGTGCCCCTCGCTCGTCGTGACGAAGAGGCGTTGATCGGGCTCGGGGTTCGGGTGCAGGTGCTTCACGTAGAGACGAAGGGCCTCGGCCGTCCCCTCGGCCATCGCCCATTGGCGCGGCTCGTCCGTCTTGTTCTCGTCGAGGACGAGAATGCCGTTGTCGAGATCGAGATCGGAGATCGTGAGCCGAAGCGCCTCTTGGACGCGAAGGCCTTCGCGCGCGAGAAGCCCGTAGAGAAGACGGACGACGAGGAGGATCCGCGGGCACGCGAGCACTTGCCGATCCTCCGACGGGTAGAGGTACACCTTCGCGCGGCCGCCTTTCTTCTTCGGGAGGAAGCCTTTCGGGATCGGGCTCTCTTCGATCGCACGCACCGGAAAGACGGCGAGACGAAGCGGGCGCGTCACCACGATCGCCGTGTTGCGGCGAAGCGAGTTCGAGGACGCGTCGGCGGGCACGGCGCGCATCGTGCGAAGCGCGTGCTCGACCTTGATCGAGCCGATCGGAAGGTGGCCGATCGCGTCCTTCACATACGTCCGGTAAAGCGATCGGTAGTCGGCCGCCGTCTTCGGTTTCATCTTGCGGACGTGATCGGGGTAGAGGCGAAAGAGCTCGCCCGAAACCCAAAGCTCGAAGAGCCGGTCGAACGACGTCGCCGCCGTGATCTCGGGCTCGACCTCCCACTCGTCGGAAACGACGTCGCCGGCGACGATCGCGACGGCCTCGAACTCCTCGCGCGTGACGGCCGCGGCGGCCCGACGCACCAGATCGCGCACGACCTTCGAGGGCTGGCTGTGCGCGCGCAAGTCGCCGACCATCGCGTGAATCTTCTTCGCGCGCCGGTCGGCTTCCGGGCCCGGCTCGATCGTGAAGGGGAAGATCGGCCGCTCGCCGTCGATCCGAAGTCTGTAGTACCCGCGCCCGCTCTTCTCGAAGTAGTGACCCTGGCTCGCTTGTCGCTTCATCGCCCGAAGCTCCACGTTTGCGGCTCTCGCACCCGCGTCGACGGCAGACCCCATACGGCATCAACGATCGGGCGGCGGAGCGGGAAGGTATCGCACAAGAATCGATAGAACTCCGCGGCGAGCCGCTTCAACTCATCGTGGCCAAATGCTCGTGCGCGATATTCGGCCAACTTCGTCTCGGCCCAGCTCTGCGCTCGGACGTCGCACCATGCCTCGACGGCCTCCTCGTCGCGGCAGGAAAACTCAACCGTAGTCGTGGTCCAATTGAGGGAAAGTTGGAAGATCATGCTCGCTTTCTCATCCCGAGCTCGGCGCGGATCCTCTTGGCGATCCGTGCGGGCCCGTCCTTCGGTTCCTCTTTAGGTTCTACCGTTGGACGGCCGCGCGCAAGCTTCGGTGTAGCCGGGTGGCTACGAAGGTAGGAGTGGATCTCGGCCCACTCGACGAAAACGTGAACGCGGTCGGGCTTGTAGCCGCGAAGGACGCCGTCGCGCACGAGCTCGAGGTGCTTTCGCTTGCCAAGGGGCGAGTGGTACTGGTCGACCATGCCGTCGCCGCCGGCGTCCTCGCGTGAGAGCTCGTCGGCGAGCTCGCGGTGAAGCTCGGCCAGTTGCCGATGGATCTCGACGACGCGCGAGCGGTTCAGCGCCGGCCCCAAAGCGGTAAGGGCCTTTGCACGGGGCGCGGCTTGCACTTGAGGCAATGCGGATGCTTGAGCGCCGTATCGTGACAACGGTGGTGCATGCGCATGAGCTCGCGGCACGTGCGGCAGTGCATCGCCGCCATCCGCTCGCCACGGAAGAACGGCTCGAGGCACACGGCGCACGAGAACGCGCTCGGGGTCGTCGTCATGGCGCGCGCCTTTCGAACTCGACGACCCAAACCCACGGGTTCGACGACCACGTCGCGCGCTTGCCGTTGATCGCGTTCCAAAGGTTCGCGAAGCCGTCGACGATCGGGCCGCGGCTCGGATCGCGCGCACACTGGACGCGCGCGAGCTCGGCGCCCTCGGCGCGCGCGTCGTCTTCGGTAATCGCTTGAAGGCGCTCGATCCGGACGGCGAGGACCTCGAGGACGATCCGCGCGTCGACGCGGCGAAGGTGAATCGACGGATACCAACGTGAGACGCCGGCTTGCTCCTTCGACTCGTAGTCGGCCGCGTAGAGAACCGGACCCGAGTCGCACGGGTGCCAGTTCTCGCGCACCCAAAGACGATCGCCGTCGTAGCCGTATGGCGAGAAGAAATTGCCAGGATCGGCGACGTATTCGGGTGTGAACATGTCCGGCGCGAGCCACTCGAGCGCCGTTCCTTTCACGATGCGCCGCGTTTGCGTTTTGGTGCCCTCGAGGATCGCGCGGACCATGGGCACCGAAAAAAGAATCGGCCGCTCGCTCATCCGGCGCGCACCTTTCCGACCGGTCGCTCGCACCGGCCGCAGAGGATCTCGCCGTCGCGCTCGAGCTCGAGCGGGCGCGCGCACACGCACGGCGCACGGCGGCCCGGAGCGGGCTTCTGCGCGAGTCGCTTGTAGAGCCGACGCACGGCGAGCTCGGTCTTCGCCGTGACACGTTCGCCGCGAAACTGGATCGCGCCGTTCTTGAGACCGAGCGCGCGCGCGAGCTCGCTCTTTCGATAGCCGCGCCGAACGAGCTTCTCGACGAGCTCGAGCGTCGTCTTCGCCGGCACCTTCGCGCGATCGGCCGCCGCCTCGGTCGTCACGGCCAAGATCCGCCGCGCGAGATCGGCGCGCAGTTGATCGCGCTTGCTCGCTCGGATCTCACCGACCGTCGTCGGCGACACGTCGGCCGCCGCGGCGACGGCGCGCCTTCCGACGCCGAGACGCGAAAGCTTTTTCAGGTGGCGACGCACGCGGCCGGCGCCGACGAGGCCGTTGTACGCGAGCCGCATGCGGCACCCGCCGCAGACGCCGCCTTTCGAATCCTTGCGAAGGTGGGCGCCGAACGCGCACGGCGCGCCGCGCACGCCGGGGCACGCGTGCCGATAGACGCGCTTCCAGGTCGTGCCGTCGGGCCGCGCGAAAACCTTCTCGAGCGGCGCCGGCGCCGGCGGCGCGAGCTCGGCCGCGGCCGTGAGCCCGCGCGCCTTGCGCTCGTGATACGAGGCGCGGTTACTCGCGCGGCAAGGCTCGCAGCGGCAGCCGGTCACGTACCGGGCGCGCGTCCCATGCGCGAAGTGCTCGGCGGGCGGCATGTCGTGCGGCCGCGTCATTTCGGACACCTCGAGCACGCCGCCGCGGCGACCTCCACGCACGCGCTTCGCCGCGGCGAACAGGATTGCAGCCGCGGCTCGGGCGCGCGTCCGTTCGCATGAACGAACTCGCTCGGAAGCATCGGCGCCGTTGGACAATCGCGCGAGCTATGGCCCGGCTTTTTGCACGAGGCGCACCATTGCTGCGCTTCGGCGCGCCTCGCGATTCGGGCGCACCGAAGGCAACGAACCTGCAAAGCGTTTCGCGGATGGATCGGCTGGCCGCAATCGATGCACGCTTTGCTCATCGAGGACGAGCCTTTCGTGGCGGCTGAAAAAGAAGGCCGTACTCGAAGTACTTCACTTGCCCCTTACGGGCCGGGCAGCTCGGGCAAACGGCAGTCACCGGCTCGTCGACGGGCTCGGCCGTGATCGGCCTGCCGCACGTCGTGCAAACGGAAACGAGGACGGACGCCGGCGGCGACTTCATCGCTCGCGCGCGCAACGGCTACAGAGGTCCGCCGCCGGCGTCGCCCAAATGCAGCCGCCCGGGCACGCGTTGTCTTCGGTGCACCCGCACGAGCGGCACATGCCGCCGTCAACCGGAAAGTCGACGGAAAGGGACCGACCGAGTTCCAAGCCGACGCCGCTTCCGAGCTCGAGCTCGTCGTCGAGCAGCTCGTCGAGCTCGTCGTCGACCTGGTCGAACTCACGCATGACGGCGCTCCTTTGGGACAGGAAGGTGAACCTCGCGCGCGAGATCCGGATCGAGCCGTTCCGTTGGTTCCGAAGCATCGGCAATGAACGCCGGCGAGCATCCGGCGCAGACCACGATCACCGGCCCTTTGCCGTGCGGCGCGGCGGCGACGACCTTGCCGCACGCGCCGCAACGGACCGGAACCCAATCGCTCGAGCTGCTCATGTGGGCTCAGAACAGGTGAATCGAGCGGCCGGCGAATGCGAACATGAGCGCGAAGACCGCGCCCATGAAAAGAAGGCGCCCGAGCTCGGCGGGTTTGGGAGCCATGAAGGCGTAGATGAGCGCGCCGGCGATGGCGCAGAGGACGGGGATCAAGGCGTTCATTTTCGATTCCTCCCTGTGTGTTTGCGTTGACGACGTTTCGCCTCGGCTTCCGCGTCGGCGAGTACGATGCGAAGTGCGCGAAGAAGGCGCCGGCGATCGGCGAGCTCGAACGGCTCGAAGCGCTCGAGCAGCTCGACGAAGGCCTTCGCCAAGGCGGGCGGAAGCGGCGTCGCCGGCGTCGTCATGCCTTCCCCGTCGCGAGCGCGTACGCGCGGTTGATCTCGGCCATGGTCTTGGAGTCGCCGCCGCGATCGGGATGGTTGAATGCTGCGAGCGTTCGATAGACGCGCTGGATCTCGTCCGGCGGCGCGTTCTCAGGAACGCCGAGGACTTCCCACCATGGCCGCTCGACGCTCGCAGGCGGAAGGGCCGCGAAACCGGTGAACGCTTGCTCGAGCATCGACGACGCGCCGTGCCGCTGAATGGCGCGCAAGGCCTCGACGGTCACGCCGATCGCGCGCATGTTCCAACGTGCCCTCTGGTACGTGTCGCACGCGATGACGAACGGACGGCGCTGGTACTCGCCGCCCATGTTGAGACGGCGATCGAAGTAGACGGCGATCCCGGGATCCTTTGGTTCCTCGGCGTCCGCGTACGGCCGGCCGTCGCTCCGGGTCGCAATGTTCGATGAGACGACGACGTCGAGCGCGCCGAGCAAAGCGAGCTCGCGCATCAAGTCGTCGAAGGCTTGACGCAGATCGACTTTGAAAACGGCCGCGCGGCGGCCCGTTGCGCGAGGCTGGCCGATCGGCCACGCGAGAGGATAACGCTCGATCTTCATCCGTCCGATCCCGGTTCGCGCGCGCCTCGTTCGGTGCGCTGTTCTTTGCCATCGCCGGGCGGGTTCTTCGTCGTCTTGTGCATCGTCACGGTGAAGGGCTTTTTTTTCGGAAGCTGGATCGACACGTCGAAATCGTGCGCTATGTCGGGCGAGCCCCACACGCGGATGCACGGCTCGCCCTTCATGCCGCCGGACTCGACCGCGCCCGGGTAGAGCGTGACGCGCTTGCCGATCCAGTCCGGGATCTTGCGGCCGAAAAGGGCCTTCAAACAAATGCCGTTCGTACGGTTCACAGGGATTTGCTTCTCGGTCTCTTTGAACGAGATGCAGCCCCTCACCTCTTTGCCCTTCTCGCCCTCGAGCTCGTCGAGCACGACGTCTTTGATCGTGAGCGTGACCTTGCGGCCGAGAAACTCGCCCGCCTTGAGGAAGCGCCCCGGGTAAAGCTGGTCCCAATCGACGGGCTTCGGAAGCGACATGGCTTAGGCCTCGAGGTCGAGATCGGAAACGTCGTTGTCTTCATCGCGCGACATGTACGCGGGAAGCTGAAACAGAAGCTCGCGATCGGCGCGCCCAGGCCACGCGTTCGCGCGCTCGCACTCGCCGAGCTTCGCGAGCAGCTCGCGGTAATGCTCGCGCCCGCGCTCGATCACGTCGGCGGGCACGATGTAAACGACGACGTCGTGAGGCGGCGCCGACTCGACGACGATCTCGACGACGCGCGGCTCGCGGCCGGTCGCCGTCGCGTAGCCGTCGTAATAGAAGGCCCATTGCAAGTGATAGAGAAGGTCGGCGGCTTGGTTTGAGAACTTGCGAAAGTCGCCGTCGCGCGTCGTCTTGATGCCGACGATCGCATCGCAGTTCTCGACGTTCGTCACCCAATCGATCCGGCCCTTGCACTTGCGGCCGGTTTCGACGTCGTCCCAGATCGTCGTCACCTCGGCATAGCCCGCATCGAGGTACTTCGAAGCGACGCGCTTTCTGCGCACGGCGTCGCGGATCGAGCACGCGAAGGCATACTCGTCGGCGAGCACGATCGTCTTGTCCCGGTGCGCGTCGCAGAACGCGTCCCAGTCTTTGCCGCGCCGCGGCCGCACCGAGCCGGACTCGGTCCGCTCGTCCCATACGACGAACTCGGCTTCGAAGCGCTCCGGCTCGAGCACGGCCATGTGCGACGTCTTGCCGAGCTCGAGCGAGGCGGACTTCTTCGCCGCTTTCAGCCGATAGCTGTAGTGAAGGGCCGAGCGCGCCATCTCTTTCAAGTGCGAGATCCGCGTTCGCTCGATGTCGAGGTAGCGCTCGATCGAGAGCCCCGGGTAGATGCCGCGAAGGTTCGGATCAAAGCTCATCGCTTGCCCTTTCGTCGAAGGCGGCGCCGCTGGTTACGCGCGCGGCGAGCCGCGGCCTGCCAGCTATCGGCCTCGCCGCCGAAATGCGCGTCTCGCCAAGCGCGCGCGATCTTGTCGTAGAGGCGCGCGGCCTCGCCGAGGTCGCCGCGAAGACACGCGGCGCGCGCGAGCTCGACGAGCTGCTCGAGCCTCTTCGCGATTGCGGCCTTCTCCCGATCGATCTTGTCCGCCAAAGCGGTGAGCCCTCGAAGCTCGGGCCGCACGCCAAGGTCATGCTCGTCCGCCGGCCTCATGACCGCGGACGGTAGCCGAACGGCTACGGCGTAGTCAATAGGCTACCAGGTTGCTTTACGGCGTCGCCGCGAACTTGAGGAGCGGCCGGCACGCGCGAAGCCCGGGGTGCGCGCGCTTGACGGCGAGATCGATCCCGATCCAGAGGTTCGCGGCCCAGTCGTCGGGCGTCCAGCGATAGAGAATCCGCCGGCCTCGAAGCTCAGCGCGAACGCACGGCCCGAGCGTTTTGCGATCGAAGACGGGCACCGGCTCTTTGCCGAGCTCGAGGGCGACGACGCGTGGATCGACGTCACGCGCTTGTCCTCCCATGCGCGAACGAATCGCGTCGGCCAGAAAGGCGTTCCAGTCTTTGACCCCCGGTGACAACGGACCAAGGGCCGCGTGTCCCACGTCGCGGCGCCGCATTGGACGTGCAACATTGCGCCGACTTGTGTCGCAAGAAAAGAGCGATCGCGCAGTCTCGTCAATAAATTGACACGCGTAGCAAGACGCATCCGCGCGCGCCTGAACGTAGCGAGACGTATGTTACATACGCGCCCGGCCGCGACGTCCCGATCGCATGTGAGGCGAGGCGACACGTCGGACGCTCTCCGATGCTTCGCACACCCGCCCGATGCTCGCGGGCTGCTAAGCCGTCCGGCCGTGGCGCTTGGCGTGCGCGCGACGCCCGATCGCGAGCGAGCGGGCTTCTTCGGTCGCGTAGCGCGCCTTCATATCGCCCGACGCGAGATGCCACGCGAGACCCGAGACGAAGATCGCGATCTCGGGCGTCACGCGTTCGCACGGGTGCGCGATGGGAAGCTTCGCGCCGGCACGAAAGGCTTCCGGCGGAATCATGGGACGCGCGTCGGCCTTCGCTTCGTCGACGGCCTCGGCCCAGCCGTGCATCTCGCCCCAAAAGCGCGGCGCGCCGGGCCGTGGCGGAACGATCCCCGTCGGAACCGGCGCGCCCTCGCCGCCCTTCATGAGCCACGCTTCGGACACGCCGAGCGCGGCCGCGATCTGTGAGAGCGTGTCGACGCGGATCGACTCCTTCGCGCCGTTCACCAGCTTTTTGATGGTCCCGTTCGAGAGGCCTTTCGTTTCCTCGAACCAACGCATCGGCGGCGGCGCGCCGCTCTCGTCGCGGGGCAAAGCATGATAGGCAAGCCACACGCGCTCTCGGATTTGGTCGATCGAGTCTTTCATCTGGCAAGAGAGAGCGTAGCCGGCTGGCTACAGCCGAGCAAGCGATCGACAGCCCAGCCGGCCAAGTCACAGCCCAAAAAGCAACTAGGTTGCCACTTGACTACAGCGTAGCCCTTCGGCTATGTGCCGGAGTCATGGGCGAACAGCGCAAGCTTAGCCGTGCGGCGTTCATTCTCGGGCAGATCCTCGACAACAAAAAGAGCCGGCTCGGCGTGAAGCTTCGCGAAGCCCTTCACCGCACGATCCTTTCGCGCGCGCGCCACGGCCGTCGCAGCGTTTCGACCAAAACGGCCGCCAAAATCAGCGAGATCACCCGCGGCAGGATCCGAGCGGAAGACTGGGAAAAGCCGGTGCAGGGCTAGGGCCGTGACGTGGTCGGGGCAACCGGTCACGGTCACGCGCCAAGAGATCCGCGAAACCATCAAGCGACTCGCGAACGAGCTCGGCCTGGTCGCCACGTGCGCGCCATGCGGTAGCGCCCGCTTTTGCACGGGCCCCTTTCTCGAAGACGACTTCCAGCAGTTTGTCCGGCTGCACGCCGGCCACAGCCCGAAGAGGTGAAACCATGCTCATCGTGTGCGCCGTGCTCGTCGGCGTGATCGTCTTCGTCGACGCCGAACTACGAAAGCGTCGCGCCCTTCGCGCCGTGATCGAGGACTACAAGCGCAGCTCGCGGCGGGGCCGATGACCGCCCTCGTTCGCGATCCCGGACCGGGCATGCTCGCCGTCGAGCGGGCGCGCGCCTTGCTCGCCGACGCCAAGCGCACCGACGAAGTGAAAAAGATCCGCGATGTCGCCGTCGCAATGAAGGCCTACGCGCGCACGCAAACCGCCGGCAAAGAGATCGCGATCGACGCCGGCGAGATCATCCTTCGCGCCGATGCGCGCCTCGGCGAGCTCGCGCGCGACTTGCCGAAGGCGCCGCCGCAAGCCGGACCGGGCCGCGGCCGACAAAACGGCGTCCGTCGCACGGACTCGGTTTTGTCGAAGACATCGGCGCTCGCCGCCGTCGGCGTCTCGAAACAGCGTGCCGCCGAGTTCGAGCAGATCGCGAAGCTTCCCGCGAAACAGCTCGAGGCCTACATCGCGGCCGAGCGCAAGAATGGGCGCGCGCCATCGACGGCCGGCGCCGTCGCGATCGCGAAGATGCCCGAGAACGTGCGCGGCAAGGCGCTCGCGAAGCTCGGCGACCTCGGCGACCTGCGCAAGGTCGTCAACGAACTCCGGCGCGACGAGCGCGTGAAGAAGCTCGTCGAGGTGAGCAAGACGACGACGGCGATCTCGGGCGAGCTCGGGCGCTTCCCTATCGTCTACGCCGATCCGCCGTGGCGCTACGAGCACATCGAGACCGAGTCGCGCGCGGTCGAGAACCAATACCCGACCATGGCGCTCGACGACATCTGTGCGCTTCGGGTCGGCGTGAAGATCGCGACCGACGACGCGGTCCTCTTCCTTTGGGCGACGTCGCCGAAGCTCGCCGAGGCCATGCGCGTCGTCGAAGCGTGGGGCTTTGTCTATCGCACCTCGCTCGTGTGGGTGAAGGACAAGATCGGCATGGGCTATTGGGCCCGGCAAAAGCACGAGCTTCTCTTGATTGCGACACGCGGCGCGCCGCCGACGCCGCGGCCCGAAGATCGTCCGGCTTCGGTCGTCGAAGCGCCGCGCGGCCGCCACAGTGAAAAACCCCTCGTCTTCTACGAGCTCATCGAGCGCATGTACCCCGAGCTCGGCCGTGTCGAGCTCTTCGCGCGCGCGGCCCGCGACGGCTGGGCACGATGGGGCAATGAAGCATGACGGCGCCGGCGCGCTCCTTCGCACGCGATCTCGCGTTCGGTGAAAGCGTCGCCGCGGCGCCCTTCTGGCAAGCCGTCTATCGCGAGGCGATCCCTGGCTTCGACCAGGTGCGCGCAAACGGCGACGACTGCCGTTCGCAGCGGCTCGGGATCGACGACCTCGTCTTGCGCACCGACGGCTCGGTCGTCCGCGTGCAGAAGAAGGCGCGTAGAAGCGGCGACGGTTCCGACATCGCGCTCGAGGTCGTGCACGAGTATGTCGACGGCCGCAAAAAGCCAGGCTGGATCGAGGAGCGCGAGCCCAAAGAGGACTTCTTCGCCTACGGCTTTCCGCACCTCGAGCTCGCGTACGTGTTCCCGCGGCTCTCGCTTGCGCAAGCCTGGCGCGAGAACGAGCGAGAATGGCGCGCGATCGCCCGCGAGTCGCGACGGCTCGGGCTCGATGGCAATCCGAACGCCGTGAGCGGGCCCATGCTCGAGCTCGTCGGATGGATCCGTTCGTGGAACGTGCCGAACGGCGGCCTGCCCTATTGGACACACTCTATCGTCATAGGCGCGGGGCGGTTGATCGCGGCCGTCGCCGACACCATGACAATACGACTTCGAAGGGGCGCGCAGTGAACTGGACGCGCTTTGACTCGAACGCGCGCGCGCACGCGAAGCTCGCCAAGGTCGGCAACGACGCCGCGTCATGGTGGGCCTTCGCCGTCATGTGGTCGAACCAGAACGGAACCGACGGCTACCTCGATGGCAAAGAGCTTGGCAAAGTTCTGCCTTGCCATATAGCAAACGACCTCGCGACGACCTACGCCGAGGCGTGCGTCGCGGCGATCATCAAGCCGGGCGGGAAGGGCCTTCTCGAGCGCGCCGATGGCGGTTACCAGATCCACGATTTCGAGCAGTTTCAGCCTCCCGCGGACGAAGAAGAAAAGCGCGCGTGGCTCAGCGAGAAGCGCCGACAAGCGGGGAAGCTCGGCGCTCTCGCCCGATGGCAAAACGATAGCAAACCGGGTGGCAAACCTACGCGCGCGCGCGCGTCGGATCGGTCCGGATCGGATCGAAAAGAGGGGGGAGCGGGGGGAGAAAAAAATTTGACGAACGGCGCGCATTCGGGTGAGCTGGCGGCGAGAGTCTGGGACGAGCTGTGGAGCGCGAAGTACGGCCGCGCTTACGCCCACTCGAAAGGTGAAGGACCGAAGAGCGAGCGGGCCTCGCTCGAGCGGCTCGAGCTATTGTCAATTGAGCGTGCGGCCGGCGCGCCGCACCCGCCCGAGGCGTTTCTTCGTCATTGGGTCCGCCGCTGTTTGAAGGACACGGATCCTTGGCTTGTCGAGAACAGCCATCCGATCCGAGGCCTCGAGCCGCGCATCAACAAATACGGCGATCCCAAAAAGCCGCGGCCGCCGGCGCTGTCCGAACCTCCGCCGGCGCCGCGCATCGTTCGCGCGTTGCCCGCGTTCTTGAACGGAAAGCCCGCCGTGCGCAAAGCGTCGACGCACGACGAGCTCGACGCGAAAGCCAAAGCCGACAAGGCGCGGCTTCTCGCGGTCGAGAGGAACGGTGCACGATGAAGCACCGAGCGAACCGCTTCCGAAAAGAGAGCGAGCGCGAGGGTCACATCTTCTCGACGATCGCGACGCGCGAGCCGCCGGCGTGGATGAGCGATCGCGAGCTTCTGCCGAAAGAGCCACCCAAAGCAAAACCCCAACCCGACGAGGACGACGATGCCCCTCTACCAAAGTGAAAAAAAGCCCATGAGCGAAGCCGACAAGCTCCGGATCGCGGCCGAGCACGCGACGGCTCAGCTCGATCTCGAGAGCCTTCAAGAGGAGAAGCGCGAGAACAATTCGATGTATCGCGTCAAGATCAACCAAGCGAAAGAGAAGGTTCACACGCTCGCCGTGCAGCTCGACGAGGGCGCCTTCGACGTCCAATTCGAAGTACTCGAAGAGCCCGACGACGCGCGGCTCATGATGGTCATTCGGCGCAAAGACAACGGGCGCGAGATGGGCACGCGGCCCATGACCGAAGTCGAGAAGGCCTCGGCGCAGAAGCGAAAGCAAGTCGACCTGTTCGACAAGAACGACAAGCACGACACGGAGCCGGCGCCGCCGCCGAACGGCAAAGCCAAGAGAAACGGCCGCGGCAAGCTGCGCGAACCGAAGTCGGTCTTTCCGAAAAGGTCATGACCGCGTTTCGCAAGATCGACTCGTGCAAAGCGTGCGGCGCGCCGATCGTTTGGGCGCGGACGTCGGCGGGCAAGAACATGCCCGTCGACGCCGCGCGTTCGGACGATGGCAACGTGCTGCTTTTCCCCGTCGACCGCTCCGCGCAGCTCGCCGTGGTCATGACCAAGGAAGAAGCGGCCGCGAAGAGCGTCGATCGCTACAAGTCTCACTTTGCGACGTGCCCGAGCGCGGCGCGGTTTCGAAAGACCAAGCCATGAGCGATCGCGCCGTTCGAGCCGCCGAGTGGAGCGCGTTCGCGTCGCTACTCGAAGAGCGCGCGACGAACGTCAAGCGCGCGGCCTCGGCGACCGGCTCGACCGAGCTCACCGCCGTCGCGATCGCCCTGATCGGCGTCTCGGCCGACGCGACGAAGCTCGCCGAGGCAATTCGACGAAGTGGGCCCGAAACCGAGCCCGAGGGCGTGCCGTCATGATCGAGATCGGGCGGCTTGGCTACGAGCGTTCGCGACGTCCGATCATGGCGTACGGCTGGCGCCATCTTTGGGGACCCTTCTGGTGGTTCTCGCCGCGGCTCGAGCGGAAGCTGCTCGAAACCCTCGCCGGCGTCCTCAACATCAAGCCGCGTCCGACCGAAACCAACGCCGCCCTACGCGAGCGGCTTTCGAAAGTGTGGAAAGTGCCATGAGCATCGTCCGTATTGTCTGCAAAGCCGAGAGCTTGCAAAGCGTGCCCGACGCGCACGACACGCACATCTATCTCGTGCGCGACGACGGGACCGAAGTCGAGATCCCAGGCGTCACGCGCGTCGTGTGGACGGTCGCGTGCGACGGCGAGGCGGCACGAGCGCGCCTCGAGCTCGACGGCGTCGAAGTCGACGTGACAGGTCTCGTCCGGGACAAGCACGAATGACGCTCGTCCTCGGCATCGATCCGGGCCCGGCGAACAACGGTTACGCCGTGCTCGACTTCACCATTCCGGGCGCGCCGGTTTGGCACCATGGCGGCGTGACCGGCGACGTCGAGCGCGTGCTCGATTGGCTCTCGCGCGAGGGCGAACCCCTGAGGCCGCGTCTCGTCGTGGTCGAGCAAGCGCGCGCCCTTCATAATCCCATGGCCAACATCCAGGCGATGGGCACGGCATGGGCGGGCGGGTGCGCGTTCGGCATGGCGCGCGCGCGTGGGTACGACGTGCGCGCCGTCGGCGTGAACGAGTGGCGTATCGCGCTCGTCGGCCGCTCGAAGAAGGGCGACAACGTCGACGAGAAGGTGAAGACGTTCCTCGCGACGTTCGTTCGCCAGTTCCCTACGCGCACGAACAACCATGCACGTGACGCCGCCGGCGTTGCGTGCGCGGGCTTTCGCATGTGGCAGGCTGGATGGGGGGAGTCGCATTGACAGACGTCGATGAGCTCGACTGCGGCTGTTCGTCGAAGGGTCCGTGCCCGACGGCGGCGACGCTCTTCAAGTATCGACGCACGGAGCGACTCGATCGACACCTTGCCGACGCACTTGTGCGCACGCGTAAGCGGATCGAGCGTGAATGTGCGCAAAAAGAAGCCCCCCCCGGGGGTAGCCAATCGGCTTCCGACG
>Ga0068857_100000382_pt1 | contig 31098 bp, 32 predicted proteins | sample KBSCornC72_FD_66591 | JGI IMG/M metagenome (GOLD analysis project Ga0068857, IMG submission 66591) | Corn rhizosphere microbial communities from Kellogg Biological Station, Michigan, USA - KBS Corn C7-2 | ecosystem: Host-associated > Plants > Roots > Rhizosphere > Soil ...
CCAAGCTGGACCCCTCGCTGCTGCAAGGCCTCACCGCAGATGACGACGAGCACGACCTCGTCTCAGTGGCGAAGGCCGCGACAGGTACCAAGACGGCGACGGGCACCAAGACGAGTGGTCTCAACCCCACGGGCCGTGCGGCGCCAGCACCTGCACCCGCGGTCGACACGTCGCACGACCCCGCGGACACCGACCTCGACGGGATCATCTCCTTGCAAGAGAAGCAAGCAGCAGAGACGAAGGCCGCACAAGACGAGCTGGCGGCCAGCAAGGCGCAGCAGCTCCAACAGGCGCAGGCGAAGGCCAACCTGGGCGGCATGGGTCTCTCTGGCGCAGCAGCGTCCGAGCAAGGCGACATCACGCGCACTGCCGACCGCACGACGACAGAGACGATGGCTGACCTTCGCCAGAAGCAGTCAGACGAGACCTTTCAGACGCAACAGCGGAAGGCAGCCATCTGGGAACAGGAGTTGGCCGACGGCGTTGACCTCGACGGCGACAAGTACGTGGGCCCGCCACCGTCGGAGACCGGCAAGACACCGGACCAGTACAACTCCGATCGCGCCGCAGCGAAGCGCAGCGATGAAGCCCTCAAGTACGAATCGAACAACGCCGGCGAGGATCTCTTCTGGTGGGATGCCGACAACCCACCTGGCTCGATCGAGCGGCCCTACGTCGCCAACGCCGCAGCCCGCGCCGAGATGGAGGCCGCTGGCTTCAGCTTCAAGGGCAAGACGGTCTCGGGCGTCGACCGCGTCAAGGGCGGTTGGGTCGACCGACAGATCTTCGTCGACAACGACGGCAAATACTGGGTGTTCCAGTAACTTCGTCGTCGTCAACACGCTCTTTGCAGTGAGGACGTCGTCATGAGCCTGAACAGCAGCTACCTCGCGATCATGACCGCCGCGGGCCTCGCCGATAAGCAGCTCGAACGCGAGCGCATCAAAGCAGCGCGTGACGCGGCCAACGCCCAGGCATGGTCCGGTGCGCTCTCCTCGGGCGTGCAGGGGCTGACAGGCCTCGCCACCACTGCGCGGGACACCGCAGACAAGAACTTCGATCGGAACATCGCACTGGACCGCCTCGTCGGTCCCGGCGAGCAACTGCCCGCGTCGGTCATCCCGGCCACGCCGGTGACCCTCTTGCCGCTGTCGGACACCAACGACTGGTTGGGCAAGCTGTCCGGCCCCAGCGTGCAGCGCATGCCCGCGGCTGCGATCCCAGTCGATGGCGTCGACGAGACCGCGTCGTTCCAGGACATCCCCAGGTACGTGCCGCCCAAGCCCGCGCCGGTGCTCGACCTGCTTGCGCCACCGCGCACGGACTTCGTCACCAAGCCCGAGGACGACAAGCCCTCGACGCCACCTGCGCCCGCGCCGCTGATGCCTGCACCGTTCGGTGTGCCGGTCTCGGCCGCACGGGACGCCATCACCAACGCCGTGCCGAGCTACACCAAGCGCAGCGCCCCGGTGCTGACCAGCGACCTCCAGGAGCCTCTACAGGCGGCCAAGGAGGCCATCCCCGACGACGCCGGGCGTGACGCCCTCGACGCGGCCATCACGTCGGGCGTGCGCACCAAGGACGAGCAAGCCCGCCTGTACGCGGCCCGCGCGTCCAACCCGTTCCCGGTGGCTCCGCCTGGCTCCAGCGAGCACGAGACGGGCAAGGCCATCGACATCGACTTGTCGACGATGACGCCCGACGCCCGCGCGGCCTTCACCAAAGTGCAGGACACCCGCAAGGCGCAGGGGCTCTCCTACTACACGTTCAACACCCCGAACGACCCGGTCCACGCAACGCTGATGCCCGCGGATCCCTCGGTGACGACGATCGTCGGCCGCAAGATGCCCGACCTCGACAAGCCGATCGACGTTGCTGGCGGCACGCCGTCCGACCTCGGTGTGCTGCCGGGCGAGACCCGCGACGCCTTCAAAGCGCGGTGGCGTCGTCAGCTCGGTGCGACCGACGACCAGGCCGAGGCCTACGCGCAGAACGTCTATGACACGTTCGGGCTGCGGCGCACCCGCACAGCCATCGCCAACAAGCTGCAAGGCCTGCCCGAGGATCAGATCCTCGCTGCCCAAGATGCGGTGGCGCCACTGCCCTCGCGCACCACCACGACGACCGCGACACGCCCAAAGGTCCCACCGCCGGCCCCTCTCGCGGAGCCCACGCCCATCCACTGGGCAATGACGCCAGAGCAAGAGGCTGACCGCTACCTCGGCCAGCGCGGCCAGAAGCCCGGCCAGTCGTCGTGGCTGTCGCAGCTCGTCGGCATCCCCGAGGACAACTACGACTTCCATCGTGGTCGACTCGTCGACGCCATCAAGGGACAGCGCCGCGACACCGAGCAAAAGGCCTTCCAGGCGTTCCGCGATGCGCAGAAGCTGGACCTGGAGCGCCGCATCGGCGAGTCGACCATCAACAAGAACAACGCAGAGGCCGCGAAGGCCGCGGGCGCAGAGGGCTCGCTAGGCAAGCAGTTCACTGCCATTGCCCAGAACGCCATCACGCCCACGATCCAGAAGTACACGGCCAGGCTCCAGCTCGACGCCACGCCCGACCTGGTCACCGAGGCAAACAACGCGATGCGCTCCGAAGGCCTCAAGGCGCTGGCCAACGCGGGCATCGACATCACCGATCCGAAGAACGCTGTGCTCGTGCAGTCCTCCGTGGCGCAGGCCATCGAGGACGCCACCAAGGCGAACAAGAAGCAGAAGGTCGAACAGAAGCAGGTCGACGACTTCGAGTCCGTCCTCGACATCACCCGGCGCATGGACCTCAACGCGCAGAAACGAAAGGACTCCGGCTGGACGCCCGAGTTGCAGGACGTGCTCAAGCACGAGCTGGACTCCGTCAAGCTGCCCTTTAACCTCGACACGATCGGTGAGGTCATCCGCGACGTGGGCCGCAAGATGCGCGTGACGCCCGCGCAACAGGAGTACCTGCGCGACAGCGAGGCGCTGATCAACCTGATGATGCGCACGGCCAACGGCAACTTCAACGTTACCGATGGCGACGCACGACGTCTCGTCGACGGACTGATCTCGCCCTACACCACGGATGAAGCGTTCCGTCTCGCGAGCGAGAACCTCAAGCGCGACATGCTCGTGCGCGCCCAGCACAACTTCCAGAACTACAGCCCGTTCTGGGAGCTGCCCAAGGACCTCGGCCCGCGCATCGACGAGGCGCTGGGCAAAGCCCCGGGGGCTTCGCCCGACCCGCGCTTTGCGAACAAGACGACACCAGAGCTGGTGAAGCCCTCGTCAGACACGAGCAAGGCTGACCAGATCGTCCTCGGTGAGACCGCTGCGCCGGTCAAAGGTCTCGTCGACATCATCACATCGGGCGCGTCCAAGATCACCAACCCGCTGGAGCTGCTCACCGGGCCAAGCGAGGCCGAAACGGCACGCACTGGTGCGTCGACGACGGGGCCCAGCAAGCCCAAGACAAAGCCCTTCACCGGCAACAGCGCGAGGGACATCGGCGTCGACGCTCGACTCGGTGGCAAGCTGGGCGCGCTCAAGGCCGAGGCACAGGCCGCGGGCGTCGACCCCAACGCGATGACCGCGGCCCTCGCTGGCCTCTCGTTCTCGGGATCTGACCTGGTGAAGGCGGGTAGGAAGTACATCGCTGACCACCGAACGAAGCGCTGAGAGGCCTCGGTCGACGGTGACGTTCCAGCCCCAGGGGACGTCACCGTCAACACGTCGTTTCGGCTTCTGATCAACAACGGCCGAGATCCCGAAGACGAGTCGATCCGAATTGTCGTTACGAGCTGACAATATCGAGATCTCGATCTTCGGAAGAGTGGAAGGAGGTACAGCCGGAGTCTCTGTGTTGGGTAGCCCGGCTGTAGACTGCGACCCAAAGTGCTTGCCTGGTCTCGCGCGCTGCGATAGGCAGCCCTCGGCCCAGGCGAGCGTTGGTTTGCATAGTAATAGTGGACGTGCCTGATATGGTTTTCACCGTAAGGGAATAGTCCTTCTCCCAACGCACGACTGGATTCCCCGCAAGGGGTCGGCCCCGACGAGAACCAGGGCGTGCCTTCGGGCCCCTGCGATGACCGTCGACGACCGCACCCCTGACATAGCCCCTCGGGGCACCCGGACCTGGCCCCGTAGGGGCACCATCGGCGCTAGCGCCACCACGTACCCAAATCCACATAGGGCCGAACGTCGTGACGCCCACCAAGAGCCTGTAAGGCACCCAGGCGCTTCGGCGCACCAAGCCCTAGTGGCACCACGGTCCCGTAGGGACACACAAGCCCCAGTGGCACCCAGGCCGTTCACGGCACCAAGTCTACAGCGTTCTCTGGCTTCGGCTGGAGCAGCATATAGCGCCAGGCCTGATCAACCTGGCGGCGGCACGAGGGCTCCCTGTCATGTCCAGACGGGTGCGGGCCCCGGCGGAGCCGCGCCTCGACGCACCTGATGCCATCGGTGTGCGCGGGTGCGGCTCCGCGGCGCTGCGACGTCGACGATGATGGGCGTGCTTGACCGCGCCCAGCATCGTATCGGCGGAGCCGCGCCTCGGTGACGTCGTCAGAACATGCCGCTCGGTGCGTCGCAGGCCCAGTTGGTCATGGTTTCCAGATACATGCACTTGTCGCCGTTGGTGCAGTCCTCTTCGTGACCCTGGCGGCAGGTCTTGAGGCACGTGCCCGTGAGGGGTGAGCACTCGGACCCGGCCTCGCAAGGGTTGTCGGCGTTGCACGGTGTGCGGCACCGTGCCTCCCAGCGATTGCCGTAGCCGGTCTGAGAGCACGTCTCGCCAGGCTTGCACGCGTTGGGCTTCGAGCAGTCCACGGACGCCGTCGAGTAGCACATGCCTTCGCGACACGAGTAACCGTGCTCGCATTTGACGTCGTCACAGCTCAAGCGGTCGCACACGAAACCATCGTAGGTCATCGTGCAACCGTAACCGGCGGGGCACTTCTGATTGCCAGCGCATGACGCACCACAGAGGCCGCGTAGGCAGACGAGGCCTTCAGCGCAGCGCTCATCACCGTCGTTGATGCCGCAACCCTCGCCAACCTTGGCGTGACCGATGGCCTGGCACGTCGTGATGGTCGACCCGGCCTCGCTCATGGTGGCCGACGCGCAGCGTTCGCCCTTCTTACAGTCGGCGTCGACGCGGCAGTTACTCCTGATGCAGGCAGGCGCGCGCGTCGCCCAATCGATGCCGCAGTACCCGTCGTCACCACAGTCCGCGTTTGACTTGCACGTGCCACAGCCCGCAGCGGCGGGGTCGCACGCGAGCATCCCCTTGGGGATCGTGACGTGCTCACTGGCAAGCGGGACGGCGGCCTTCGCCACCGTCGCCACGCGCTTCGTGGTCGACGTGGGCGTGTCGACGTGCTGGCCCACGGCTTCGCCAGCATCGGCCTGCACCTCAACGCTCGGTGCGTCGGTGCGCAGCAGAACGAGGCCGAGGACGAGGACGGCGAGCACGCCGACGACGATCGCTGCGCGGCGCATGGCGATCACTCCATCCAGTAGTCGACGGTGACCATGACGCCACCGATGGCGCACTTCTGGTACCCGCACATGAGGTCGCCACCCTTGGCCGAGCAGCCGCACGCCTCACGCCCGTACATGCAGGCGCCAGCGCGGCCAGCTTGGGCGAGGGCAGCGCCGGCGGCAGTCATGATGGCGACGACGATGGCGATGGTGATCTTGTTCTTCATGCGATGACCCCAGGGCGCCGAGATGGCGCGGGGCGCAGATGCCATGCGTGGTGCGCCGCACAACGGGGAAGACGCCAAAGTTACGACGTCGTGGCCCTGCAAGTTTGCTTGCAGGGGTTGCCTCGCCTTGCGTAGCGCTAACACGGGGGGGCAGCCTCGGCCTCAGGGGGCTTCCAATGACTGAAGAGACGCCGAAAGTGACAGGACTCCTGGACCGGGAGGTCCCCGACTTCCAGCCGTGGGTCGACGACACTGGGGCCGTCACCATCCGAGGGTTCCTTGCCAAGCCGGACTACCTACAGTCCTACGCGGTTGCGTGCGCTCTCCTGTTCAAGACGGCGAAGGAAGCCGGCCGACTGGGTGAGTTGGTGCTGCCCGTCTTCTACATGCAACGCCACACAGTGGAGCTGGCACTCAAAGAGTTGATCGGCCACGCCTACGACATTGAGAGCTATCGATTGTGCTTTGATGCGACCGACTCCGCAGAGAATGTCGAGATCTGGAAAGAACGTCTCGCAGACAAAAAGACCCTCTTGACGACGCACGACCTCAAGAGGCTCTATCGCATCGCCCGCAGTGAGTTGCGGAGCTACGACGCCAAAGACGCGCTTGCGGAGGCCAGGGACATCGTCACGATGATCGAGGGCTTCGAACGCGGCGTGCCGGAACGGTCGCGGTACGAGAGGATCTACAAGAGCAACGGCAAGTCACCGTTCCAGAACAGCCTGCCCTCCGGCATGGACGACGAGGTCAAGATCGACAGCGGAAACCTCCAGGCCAAGATCGAGCACCTGATCCACGCGCACATCACGTTCCGTAGCCCGCACGAGGATCCGCAGAACCTCTATGAGGAGCTGGCCGAGGCCTACGAGCACGCCGCGCGGGACGACTTCTACAAGTGGGAGCACCCGTAGGGTCCACGGTTGGGTTACGCGGCCATCTGACTCAGGACCTTCGCCGTCGGGCGCCGACAGCGGCGCGATGAGGGTCGCCAATTTTAGTTTGGGCCCCAAGCGATGTCCCACCACTTTCCCCACCACCTGCCCACGGTGCCCATCCAAGCAGTTGAAATTGCAAAGGTTCTGCGGGAGGCGCTACCCGCGTTTTTCGAGGGATAGTTGCAAAAAGCCTTTGTGATTACAGCTACTTAGGAGGTCAGGCGAGAACTCAAAATCCGGTGCCCGCAAGGGCGTGCCGGTTCAAGTCCGGCCTCGGGCACCAAAACCCAGCGGAAACGCTGGGTTTTTTCATGGGCCCGCCGATGGGATCAGGCGGATCCACTATATGCCCCACCACTTTCCCCACCACTTTGGGCCGGCCCACGCCACACGGCAGCCGACAACGCCGCGCGCTTCTCGGCCATCTCGGCCGTGGAGTAGTGCAGGTGCATCGTCTCAGTGGTGTGCCCCGCGATGGCCATCGACACCGCCTTGTCGCCTGTGTGCTGTCGGACCGTGTTGACCACGGTTCGCCGGAACGCATGCGGCGTGATCCTCGGCAGCTCGGCCAGCTCGCACGCCTTGTCCATGATGGTCCTGAACCTCTTGCTGGCCAGGGGCGTGCCCCGCTGCGACAGGAACAGCATGGCGCCCCACTTGGCCGAGGGCGCCCAGCCCTTGAGGTACTCCAGGAGCAGCGCCTTGGCCCGCGGGTCCAAGGGAACGAACCGCGTGGACCCTTCCGTCTTGGTCGTGTCGCGCACGTTGCCCTTGTTGTTCGACCGGTGGATGTGGATGACGTCGTGGACCAAGTCGACGTCCTCCTTGTGCAGCGCCGTGACCTCTCCAATGCGCGCACCGCTCATCGCGGTCAGGTAGAGGATCGTCCGCACCTTCAGCCACTCGCGCGGGTTCGGGTGACGACGGAGGCGCACGCGCTCCAGCGCGTCGAGGAAGCGCCATAGCTCTGGCTTGTTCGGCGTCGGCGTCGGCCTCATCTTCGGCAGGCCGGCCACCTCGATCTTGAACCGGACGGTTCTGTCGAAGAGGTTGGGGAGGTTCGCCTTCCGGCACACGAAGCGCATGAACACGCTCAGCGTCCGCCATGCACCTTGCAGCGTGGCCTTGCTGTAGCGCTTGGCTGCGCTCGTCTTCTGTTTGGGCGCCCAGGCCAACCACTCGGCCAGGTCGTCTTTTGTCAAAGAACCGACTGACCGCGACCCGAAGTAGGGCAGGATCAGCATCTCCATGTGCTCCAGGTACCGCTGCTGACTAGACGGAGCACATGTCGTAAATCCAGTGTCCTCTTTCCATTTCTCCAGGAACGCGGACACCAGGTCACTGTTTTTGCCTGTCACCACCTTGTGGGCAGCGGCGCTTGTCAGTCCTCGACGCAATACAGCCTGTCTGTCTCTCGCATCGCTGATTGACCCAGTGACCTTCTCCTCTTTGAATGACCGCTCACCTTGCTTCTGTACTCTCGCGATGACCAAGTACACGCCAGGCTCTACTCGGTAGATCCCAGGGAATTCGGTCGCCTCGCCTCTTGTCGTTGTTGCCATGCGCTGCCGTCCAGTGCGGGAGCGCCTCCTGCTGCGTGGGGTAGGTTGCGTTGCAGGGACACGCAATGTGGTGGTTGCCCGGGGCTTGCGGGACCTGGGCGTGGGTGAGCTGAGCGCCGCCGCCAGCGAGGCAGCGGCGCCCTGCGCCAATGGGTTGAGCACGGGGACGACCGGGGACAGGCACGACGGGACCGGGCCACGGCGCGCCGCGCGGGCGCACCAGATGGCCACGTGGAGGCACCCAACGCCCGGTGCCCATCGCCCAGCTAGAGCTGGACGCACGCCGCACGGATGGGGGCCCGCGCGGTAGGTCGACCCTCGGACGGGTCGCTGTCGTGCCCTGGCCGCTGGCCGGGCTGCCTCCCCTCGCCACGACAGGGCGCCCCGGGAGGTCACGTGCCGCATTACGGCTGCGGACTGCCTGGATTCGGGGCTAGGTCCAGACACGTCTTACGGCAATGGAGATCTTCCCCGATCACTGCGACCAACCTTGTCAACGAGCCCTTTACAGCGGTGTAAACTTGCTCGGTAATGCTTGACAGACGCTCGCTCTGCTCTATGTCGCAATACGCCACCGAGTCGAACCCCTCTCCTTGCTCGTGCGGCACCGACAACCCGCAATCACTCGCTGCGCCCACGGCGCGGCAAGGAGAGATCATGTCCAGCGACGACAAGGTCACGGACGTCCTCGACGACGTCCACGCCCGCCTCCAGAAGTACGAGGACACACCGACCGACGACGATGGCGACGAGGACCTCAATCCGGTCCAGGTAGCGATCCTCGCCATCCACGAGGCGCTGTCGGACGCGAGCGACCGCAGGGCCGCAGCCAAGGCGCTCATCAGTGCCGTCGTCGACGGCCTGCTGTCGCACGATCGCCACGACGAGGGAGACGCGGATGACCGCCCTTCAGACCTTTGATTTCCGCGGCGAGGAGCTGCGCATGGTCATGGTCGACGACGAGCCGTGGTTCATCGCCGTCGACGCCTGCGCGTGCCTCGGGATCGGCGATACCCACGTCGCTCTCAGGCGCCTCGACCCCGACGAAAAGGGTAGGTGCTCCGCACCTACCCCTGGTGGGCCGCAGGAGGTCCGCACAGTCAGCGAGGCTGGCCTCTACAAGCTGATCGCTCGCTCCGACAAGCCCACGGCAAAGCGGTTCCAGCGTTGGGTGACCCACGAGGTGCTGCCGAGCATCCGGCGGACCGGCAGCTACTCGGTGGCCTCTGACGACGACGACCTGGACGACCTCGACCAGGTCAACGCAAACGCACAGGCTGCGCTCGCGCTCGTCGCCCAGAACCAGGCGCTGTTGCAGCGGCACGTGGCCAAGGTCGCTAGGCGCGTCGAGGTCATCGATCAGCGCGTCGACGACCTGGAGACGGCCAAGGCAATCCAGTTGATCCCGGCCACCAAGAAGCAGGCGATCGCGCTGGTGCGCAAGTCGTTCTCGCGGGCGCTGACGTACGCTTTTGCCGACGAGGCTGCGCAGGCACACCGCGACGGTCAGAGTGGCGAGTTCTGGCAAGGGGTCAACGGCGCCCTCGTCAAGGCCGTCGGTGCCAAGCGCGCGGGCTGGCGGCACGAGCACTACGTGCTGGCTGTGCAGTGGCTGCACGACCACGCAGGCAAGGACCTCAGCCACGTCCTTGAGGGTCGTGCGGAGCCAGCGCCCACGCGCTCCCGTAGGCCGCGCGGGTAGCGCTGATCCGTGACGACGACGACGATCAATCAACGCGCTCCACACGTGTTGCAGATCGTCGTCGTCACCGGGGCTGAGTCCCTGGTCCCGCACGTAGTCCTCTCGTATCCCTACTCCCCCTGATCACCCTCACTACCCAAACCCCCGGGCAGTGGTCAGGGCACGAGGCCACGAGATGCATTCGCCAGCAACGCGCGCAGCGCACGACGCCCACGACGAGTCCCTTGACGTGCTCCGTGCGTTGACCTCGTCCCGACTGCAAGACGCTCACATCGCGATGGGCGATGAGACCAGTGCCCACCGACTCGCCGCGTGCGGCAAGGCGGTCATGTTCATCGTGGGCGGAGAGCTGGTCTCCACTGACCAGGGCGAGGTCGTGCGCGAGCACGTTGCCTGTAGTGTCCCGCGGTGTCCTTGGTGCTCCACTGCCCGCTATGAACAGCACACTGCATTGACGGCTTGCGTGGGGGAGGCCGGAGGCCGCTGCCGCTCTCTCGTCGTCACGGTGCCGCAAGATGTTGGGCCGAGAGACCTTTACTCCCGCTTCCACTTCCTGACCGACGCTCTCCGACGTCTCTTCGCCAGCGCGAGCTGGCTGCGCCTCGTCGGCAAGGGTGTTCACGATGATGCTGGGTGGTTTTCAGCGATCGAGCCCAAGTGGACTGAGCGCGGTGGCCTTCACCTCCACGCCCACATCTTGACGGCCGTGGTCGTTGCGCGTGAGCGCCAGCTACTCTCTGACGTCGTCAACACGTGGTCTCGGATACTAGGCAAGACCGCCGTCATCAGGATGGAACCAGTCAGGACCACTGCGGAGCAGGTTTCGCGCTACGTCTTGAAGGGCGTGGGCACGGTCGGTGACGACGATGGCCCTCCTCCACATTTGCATGCCAGTGACAGCGACCTGAGAGATCTCGTGCGCCTCTCGATTGGCAGCGGTAGCGCGCAGCGCAAGGTGCCGGCGCGGTGGTGCGCCTTTCACGGCGCTTGGTGGGGACGTCCGAAGCCGGCTCCACGACGGAAGTCGAAGCTCAAAGGGCGCCGCGCAACACCCCGGCATGAGTTCCATGACGACGTCTCGGCGGGCAGGTACCTGGCGACCCGACTGCCTCGGCCTGTGCACATCGGCGCAGACGGGCAACCGACGCCGCTGACACCAGAGCTGGTGTTTGAAGACGAGCGCTTCAACGTCGAGGTGCCCACCGTGCGTTGGGTGCGGGTCCGCCGTCGTCGTCGCTGGTTCACCACGTTGCCTGCACGTCGAGACGAGTCCGTCGTGCGGTACGCGTGGGTCCGTGATGACCATGACGTCCTGGTCAAAGCGTAGCGGTAGCTCCACTGCCACTTGCGCTTGCGCGGTGGGCGATGGGCTTCGCCCATCAGCCCACTCACCGCACTTGGCTAGGTGGCCGCCATCGACGTCATGGCGACGTCACCGAGCTGTACCCGGTTGCGGAGGGGCGCGCAGCGCGCCACCGTGGCCATGGTCATCGTGCAGTCGACAGTGACGTGTCTCGGGTTGGTGTCGACGTCGATGGCAAGCGCGCCGGGCACGGAGGGGTTCGTGCCCGGCGCGCGGCGTTTCCCCCGCGCAGCGACATCTCCAGCTCGGCCATGGCGAAGTGACGTCGTGGGCGCGGTCGCCGTGGGCCGTGACGGTGAATCGCAGGCACGTGTCCGATCGCCGTGGGCACCCTCGCTCAACCCCAGGTCAGCGAGGCACACGAGCATGGACTACCACAAAGGCAACCGCATCGAGATCGGGCCAGGCGGCCGGACCGCCCGCGTCATCATCCGCAGCAAGCTGTACGGCCTGCACGTCGCCATCATCGACGCCGCGGACGCGCCGCTGGTCAGCAAAGGGACGTGGCGCGTCAAGCGCAGCCCCAAGCGGCGCCACGACCGGCCCTTTGAGGTCATCGGCAACGTCGGTCACCGGCGTGGCATCGCGCTGGGCCGCTACCTCCTGGGCGCGCCCCCGGACGGTTATGTCATCGATCATCGAAATGGGTGCACCTTCGACAATCGCCGGTGCAACCTGCGCGTCGTCACGATCCAAGAGAACAGTTGGAATCGGGACGACGCCAGCGGGTGCAGCTTTCGTCGACGAGAGAACGCATGGGCCGCGTACATCCGCTACTGCGGCCGACTGCTGTGGCTCGGACTGCACAGCACCTATGAGGCTGCGCACGCCGTGCACCTGGCGGCCAAGGGCGTCCTGCACGTCATCCCAGAACGGTGCCCACGCACCGGCCGCGTCCTGGCCAGTGGGCGCGCCCCAGGCCCGGTGATGCGCGTGGTCTTGCGGATGGCCGCGATGGCCGAGTCGTCGAGCGCACCGACGACACTGGTGCTGCCCGCATGAGCCTCAGCCTCGACAGCCTCGTCCCTCGACAGCTCCACTACAGCTTGGGGCCCGCGGCCGCGGACCACCAGCGCATCAGCACGGGTGCGGCCGAGGCGCTCCTGGACGTCACTGGCTGGTACACCACGAGGTCGCGCCTACCGTCCGCCAAGACCGCCGACGAATTCGTGGGTCTCACAGTCCTGTTGCTCGCGACGGTCCTGGGCGAACCACAGAGCGCCACAGTGCCCCTCTCGGTCCTGGCCCAGCACGTACCCGCCGACGTGCTCCAACCGGCCCTGGCTTGGCTCTCGGCGCGCCAGCACCTGGTCGTCGGCCGCGACCACACGGTGCGCGTCGAGCGCCGCCACCGACCCCGCCCCGGTCACCAGCTCGTCACTCAGCCCGACCCGCACGACGTCACCCCGCTCGACATCACGGAGGCCATCTTGATGGGCCCAAACGCCACTGCCGAAGTCCTGCACGCAATGCGACTGCGCCTCGACGCCATCGACACGGACCTGCTCCTCATCCGCGGCACCTTGGACTTGCTGTTGGCCGATGTCGATCACCGGCGGTCGGTCGAGCGCGCCAGCGCCCAGCACGACCACGACGAGGACAAAGCCTGCGCCGAGTGACCCGCCCGGCACTCTCACGACGAGGTACAAGCCATGACCAAGCGCGTGCGCAAGTTCGACGACCCGGCAGCCAGCGACGAGAACAACAAGGCCGAGGCCGAAGACGAGTCCGAGGACACGGCCACCGACGAGGGCGCCCAGGACGGTGCCGACGTCGAACCACCACCGCCGCCAGATGACGTGAAGGCCGTCGACGGGGACACGTCGTCGGCCACGAGGGACCCGCTGGCGATCCCGGCGCTCAGCGACGAGACCAAGCAGCTCATCAGCTCGTGGTTCGTCGACATCAGAGCGCCACCCGAACGAGCCGCGACGCACTTCGTGCCGCGTGCGCTGCTGCTGTCGATCTACGCGCTGGTGGACGCAGAGCACCGACTCCACGTCAACGAGCTGTTTCGCCGGTTGCCCTCGACGGTGATCAACGACGGCTTGACGACGCTGCGGATCCTGCGGTTCATCGACTTTGACGGCGCGACCATCACGCTGCTGCGGCTGCCCGAGGTCAAGGCATGACCATCACCGACTTCCAGGTGGGCCGGGTCTACTACCAAGGGTTCAAGCCCGATGACCACGTCGTCGTCAAACCCAACTGCTCGGTCCTGGCACCCATCCAGCCACCGCAGAACACGGGGCTGATCGAGACCACCGCCAAGGTGCGCGGGACGATGGCGCTCTTGTACACGGTGGTTGCGACCAGTGATGTGCAGGACGACCACGAGGCCATCAAGGTGGGCGTGGGTGACGTCGTCACTGTGCGACTGGCGCACTGCGACCCCATCCACCCAGACGAACAACAACTCATCGTCCCGAATAGGGCGATCTACAGCATCGTGCATCGCGCTCCGCAGCGCGACGCCGCCCAGTGACGCCCGACGATGCCTCGGACACGCAAGCCACGAGAACTCAACAACAAGGAGATCTGGGCGCGCGATCCCGAGGCTGTCGAGGCTGCGCTCGACGCCATCACGACGGCTGACGACATGGACCGCGCGGGCCGGCTCTTTCACTGCCTCGCCAACGGCAATCGCTTGCGCGCCCTCGTCGTCCTTGCCCGCACTGAGCTGTGCATCGTGGACCTGGCCGGTGTCCTCAACATGACCCCGGCGGGCGCCACGACGATCGTCGACGCGTTCCGTGACCTCAATCTCGTGGATTGGCGTAGCGAGAGTGGCCTCCGCTTCTACTCGCTACGCAATCCCGACCTCGTCAAGGAAGCGGTGCGGCTCGTCGCTGAAACGGTGTGGCTCGGCAAGAAGAAAGCGAAGCGACAGGCTAAGACACAATGAATCCGATCTACACCGTGGACCAAGGACTGTGCCAACGGTCTTCATAGCCGAAACAACTGCATGGTATTTGCACTGTTGAACAGCCGAAACGTGAGGATCTTGCATGGTCAAACCACTCAACAGTGAGAAAGCCAGGCCTCTCGTCAAGAAGCGCGAGGCAGGACAACGCGTCGGCACGACGTCACGACCGTGGGACCCGTCTTCCCTTGCTGATCCACACGCTGAGGCCATCGGCATCAACGAGGACGTGAGAGCGTTCCTGGCAAAGCACTCTTTGACCGCAGCCAAGAGGTTGGTTGCCATCATAGAGAACGAGCGCACTGGCAACCGCGACGCAACAGCAGCGTGCAAGATCGTCTTGGACTACAGCGGCATCAAGCCCGACGCCAACCAGGCAGGCCTGGGTGCGGCCGCGGGCGCGCTGGCGAAGGTGGCCGATGCGCTCCGGCCCGACGAGCAACGCATCCGACGCCAGGCAGCCCTGGACGAGTACGACGACACGTTGGTCTCTTGAGACCGCGCGGCAGCCGGTGGGGGGGTCCGGCTGCCGCACACTGCCCGCGCCGTGAGGCATGGCGACAGCGAGCGGCCACAGGCTACAGCCCGACGTCCCGGTGAACAATAGCAGTGAACACTTCAGCTCGGCATTGTGAGGACATTATCGGGCAAGGGTGTCCGGTAACGCACACCCCTCTGGATGACGAGCAACCAGGGTGTCTACACAATCGTATGTCTGGCCAACGGCAAGCGCTACATTGGCCACAGCACAGATCTCAAGCGCCGGTTCGTGATGCACCAGCATCGGCTGTACAAGGGCAACCATGCATGTCCGGCCCTGCAAGCTGACTGGACCGAGCACGGGCCCGACGCCTTCCTGTTCGCCGTGCTGGCCCGTGTTGACGGTGACCGAAAGGCGCTGGCCGCTGCGGAGCAACAGGCCATCGACGAAGGCCAGAACCTCTACAACGTGCGCAAGGCAAGCGCCGAGCAGTACGCCCTGGCTAGGCCACCGCAGCGAGACCGCCGCGTCTCTGTCGTCGAGGTCACCGACGCCAGGACCGGTGCTGTGCTGGCCTCGGGTGCGGCCGAGGCGGTTGCCCTGCAACTCGGACTCAACGCCAGGACGCTGCGCCGTGTGCGGGTCAGCGGTCGTCCGTACCGCGGGATGACCTTTCGGACTGTGGCCCCGCGCCGCGCTACTCCAACGACCGAGGCACCCACGCCTTGATGGCGTCGCCCATGCGCACGCGCTCACTGCGCCAGAAGTCCACGACGGCCTGCGCCTCGGTGACCTCGGTGGCCTTGCGGCGCTGCGCCACCTTCGCGGCCTTGGCCACCGTGTCGACGTGCACCCGCTGCCACGCCACCAGCCCGGCCTTGGCGCTCCGCGCCTGGCGCGCCTGCCTGTAGGGCACGCCCGGCCCGGTCTCGTCCACGGTGACCACGCCGTCGAGCGTGATGGTCGTGGGACGGTAGGCGTCGCCAGACCGCTCATAGGTCCAGACCACGATCCGATCGCTGGTCTCGGTGGCGCTCAGCGCGTCGACGGCCCGCGCCTCGTGGTCGTCGATGGTCGCCAGGTACGCCTCGGCCCCTGCCTTGCTGACCTCCCACGGGGCGAAGCCCACGCCCGGGCACTGCCCGCGCAGCTCACCGGTGCCCGGGCGCCTGTAGCCATGCAGCACGACGACCATCGCGCCGGCCTTGGCGCGCAGCGCGTAGGTCCCGAAGCAGACCGGGCACGTGGCCCTTGGCTTGTCCTTGTCGTCGTTCACGGGCCGACGATGCCCGCGCGCAGCGCCCTCGACAACTGGCCTGTCGTCCTACCCGCTTCGACGATCGCTTGGCTGTCGAAGCACAACACCGCAGGCAAGCCCACGGTCCACGGCGTCACCCTCGACGTGGAGGACACAACCATGACCCGTTCCGTTCAGCTCACCAGCAAGCTCGATATCGAGACCCTTGGCCAGGTCAGCGCAGAGGCTGTCGTCGCGGCGATCCAGCGACGCAATGACCGAGGCACCGCCACGACCGTGGTGGTCGTCAGCCCGGCCGCGCACTCGTTCCTGCGCGAAGTCTTCGGCGTCGTCGACACCGGTCCCGTGCAACGCATCACGCCGGAGAACGCCAAGGACATGGTGCCCGTGGCCCCGGACCTTGGCGTCAAGGTCTCCCTGCGGCCGGTGACCTTGGCCGGCCGGCCCGTGGTCGCTTCGGCCCTCGTGGCCGACGACGAGGTGGGTTTCGTCTCGCTCGACGACAGCCCTGCGCTCAAGGCCGCGGCATGAACACGACAGCCAGACCTCAAGACGATCCAGCGGTGCGCGAAGCCGTCGCGACGATGATGTGGCTGGTCCATGCCGTCGCGAAGAGGCGCAATGCAGGCGCGGCCCTGACGCCGAACGACCCCAGTGTCCAGATGCTGCTGAGGTACCTCGCCATCCACCGAGCTGCATGGGACGACGAGATCACGGGCTGCGTGTCGGCACTCATGGGCCGCCCGGGCGACTCGCCGGAGCGATCTCCATTGGTGCCAGAGGCGGCGGCGCCCACGACCGCGGAGCACGCATGACGACGTCAGGTGCCGGTACCTAGCTGGCCATGGTCGTCGACGACGTGACAGCCTGGCCATAGTGGCCCGCGCCCCGGCGCCTTCTTCTTTTTCTTCGTCGTCGACGGCGCGGGCCACCGTGCGGCGCATCCTCACCGTGGTGGCCGCGCCCGCGCCGGCAGTCTGTCCGTGCCTGTGTCGGTCGGCGCGGGCGTCGGCCACCGCCCTCGACGTCACGGAGCGCCCATGCACACCACGCCCGCGCTCGCCGATGACGTCGTGCTCGCCGACATGGCCACGCTCAAGACCCTGGTCGACCGCTACCCCGAGGCCTTTGCCGCGGAGCGGGCCACGGGCCGCATGATCCCCCGCGGCGCAATGAAGGCCCGCGATCACGCGCGGTACCTGCCGGTGTGGACGGCGGCGCATCGCAGCGGTGTCCTCGTCAAGACCGGTGGCTATCGGCAGATCAAGCCGAAGGTCAGGGGACGCGGCTGCGAAGTGTCGGTCTTGTCTGACGACTATCGGGTCACTTGAGAGGGACGTCGTCGACCGTGGCTTGATCATCCGCGGCACGACGACACTGGCCGGCACCCTCCCAGATGGATGCTGCCGCTGACGTCGTCACCACCACCGCACCCAAGAAGCGCAAGAAGCGCCGACCGTACCCGGACCTCGACCGCAAGAAGCTGAAGCGCCTCGCCCAGCTCGTGCGCATCGTCGACCAGTCCACCGACCGCACCACGCGCTTCCACTTCAACCCGGAGCAGCGGTTGGTGCTGCGCGCGATGCTGCGGTACCCGCGCGTTTGCGTGCTGAAACCACGACAGGTTGGCATATCAACTATATGTTGTTTTCTAGATCTCGTGCACGCGATGACCCGGCCCGACCAGGCCGTGGCGGTCATCGCCCACGATCACCAGTCGACGATCAGCTTGCTGCGCAAGATCCGTGGCTGGTGCTCTGACCTCGGTGTGCCGCTCGTCGTCGCCAATGAGACGCGCCTGGTGCTGCCCAACCGCTCTGAGATCCTCGGCTTCACGGCGTTGTCGCACTCCAGCACCGGCGACAGCAAGGTGGGCCGCTCGCGTTCCTTCCAGCGGGTGCACATCACCGAGTTCGCTCGCTTCGCCCGCGCCAGCGACGTGCTGTCGGCGGTCTCGGACTCGCTGTCGCCCAACTCGCCCATGGTGATCGAGTCGACCGCGGCCGCCGGAGACACCGCGTACAAGCGCCTGTGGACCGGCCTCGACGTCGACGGGAACCCGATGCCCGGCACCGACGACTGGCACCGGGTGTGGCTGCCCTTCGAAATGCACGGCGCCTACCAGCACGACCCGGACTACCTGTCCGACGACGAATGGGCCACCGCGCAAGCAGAGGGCTTCACCAGTCGGCCACACGCTGCCTACTGGTACCTCAAGCTGCGGACGGTCAAGGACAACAACAGGTTCTTGACGCTGCGTGAGTTCCCGATCACGTCGGACGACGCCTTCGCCACGGCCATCGGCACGTGGATCCACAACTACGTCGAGGCACGCCCGCGCCAGGAAGGCTCGTGGCGCTTCTACAGCTCGCCCGACCCCGCGGACCGCCCGGTGTTCGGCCTCGACATCAGCCACGGCGTCGGGGCGGATTACGCGGCCCTGGCGGTCATCTCGCACCGCACCGGCGCGATGCTGGCGACGTGGATGAACAACACGACGTCGCTGCCCGACCTGGAGCAGGTCGTCATCGTGGCCGCGCAGCGCTGGAACCCGGTCAAGGTGTGCGTGGAGACCAATGGCGGCAAGGCGCTCGGTGACCGCGTCGCAATCAACCTCGCCAGCGCGCGCTTGCCGGTGCACCCGTGCTTCTCACACTGGAACGAGAAACCGCACCGCATGGACTACGTGCGGCACGCGATCGAGTCCGGCCTCGTCCTCGCTGGTCCTGAGCTGATCGCCGAGATCACGTCGTCCACTGTGGACTTTCACGGGCAGTACCACGGCCGTGACGACCTGATAAACGCCCTCGGCCACGCTCTCATATGGCGCAAGCACAACCCCTATCAGGCGCCACCAGAGTCCTTTGACCGCACCAAGGTGTACGTGCCTGGACCTGAGCGTCGGCGCGGGATGGCGTGACCAACAGGCACTTGACGCACGGGCCGCACACCCTGGCCCATGCGATACCCAACCCTCGCTGAATTGCTCGCCTCGCCCGACGAGCTGGAAGCAGCAAAGACCGAAGCCGCAGCGCCCGGGCAAGCCCAGGCCATCGGCTCCACCATCGGCACCGTCGCCGGCGGCACCGCGGGCGCCCTCCTGGCCCTCGTGCCCGGCGTGGGCCCCGCGCTGGCCATCCCGGCCATGGGTGCGGGTGCTGGCGTCGGTGGTGCCCTCGGCTCGGCCATCGGTCAGCAGGTCGGCGGCAACATCGCCTCTGACGCTGAGAAGAAGCTGGCGCAGCGAGACGCGTTTCGTCAGCGGACGCTGGCCGAGATGAACGCGCGTCGTCAGTCGCTTCAAGACCTCCTGGCTGAGTGAGGCACGCACCCATGGCTGCCACACCAGACAAGATCCGCACGCTGTTCAACACGTGTTTGATGCGCGGACAAGCGCAAGCCAAAGACTCGCGTGCCCAAGCCGAGATCAATGAGGCGTACGTTGCTGGTCGGCAGTTTGGTTCCATCCAGCACACACCAAACACGACGATCTACAAGCCCGACGACTGGAACGACGACCTACCGCGCATCACGATGAACGTGTGCCGCGGGACCATGCAGGTCTGGGCCGCGTACCTGTCTAAGGCCCGCGTCTCGGCCACGGCCTACCCGGCGTCGGACGATCCCGAGGACGTCTACCGCGCGGAGCTGGCCAATAACCTGATCGAGTTCACGATCACCGAGGACAAGACCGCGGAGCTGATCGGCCACATCGTGCAGCAAGCATGCGTCGCCGGCACCGCTGGGCTTCGCCTTGAGTACGACTCCGACGAGGACCGCATCACGTGGACGCCCCAGACGATCTGGGACTTCTACGTCGACAACAAGCAGGACCCCACCGAGCGGCGCTGGTGCATCTTCGTCAAGCACGTGGACGTCGAGGCGGCCCTGGACCTCGTGGAGCGCTTCGGAACCGACAAGGCGTTCACGCCGTCTGAAGAGCCCTACAAGCAGGCCAATGGCGTCGAGGCCGACGGCGTGCTGGTGCACGAGTTCTATCACCGGCCCACCCGCGACTTCCCTCGTGGGCTCTATGCGCTGTTCCTGGCCGGTGAGCTGCTGCACTCGCTCGACTTCCCCTTTGTCGTTGAGAACGACAGCAGCAAGCCCGAGTACCTCTTGCCGCTGGTGCTGATGCGCGTGCGCACGGTGCGCGGCCTGGCCTATGGCGAGACCAATCTCTCCGACGTCATCGGGCAGCAGCGCCTGATCAACGAGATGCTGAATCGCGAGCTGGCCCACCTGCGCAAGACCGCGGGCGTCAAGCTGGTCGCGCCCACCGACCTCTCACAGAAGTGGCTGCCCGGCGAAGACCAGATCTTTGGGTACTCGCCCATGGACCCATCCGGTGGACGCGGGATCGAGATCCTCACGATCCCCGAACCGCCAACAGCGTATGCGCGCATGCGCGCCGAAGCCGAAGCGGCCATCCCCGGCATCATCGGTCTCAACGACCAGAGCGCGGGCGTCACCAACCGCACGTACAGCGGCAAGGCGCTGGAGCTGATCGATCAGCAGGACGCCAGCAAGAACGCCGACGCCCAGCGCTCTCTCGAAAACATGGTCCTCGACGCCTACCGGCTGTTCTTCGCGCTGGTGACGAGGTTCTACACGACGGCACGCCAGATGAAGATCGGCGACGCCGACCAGGCCACCGTCGTCAGCTTCAGTGGTGCGGACGTGCAGGGCGTCGACCTTCGCCTGGAAGCGGCGTCCGAGTTGGACAAGCTGGACGCCGTCGAACAGGCCACCGCGAAGCAGGACTTGCAGCAAGGCACGGGGACCCGCGCCGACGTCGACAAGGCCACACACTCCGCGGGCTACACGATGTCGCGCAAGATCTCGCGCCAGATCATCGCGCAGTACCTGGCCGGTCACACGCTGCCCGACCCGCGCCCGGGCGTGGACTTCGACGTGGACGTCTTCCACGACGAGCTGGCCCGCGCGAAGGCCCACGCCCTCGGCAACAAGGCCGACTGGCTCGCGCTGCACGCCCTCGGGCAGCTCATCGACGACCTGGCCGAGCACCACGACGACGCCGCTCCGCCCCGCGCAGAGCAAGCGCCCGCGCAACCTAACGCAGCACCTGCACCGGTCGCGTCGGCACCGACGCCTGCTGTGCCCACGACGGTGCCCGGAGGACTGCCCTCATGATCTCCACAGACTCGGTCCTTCGTGCGGCCTTCGGGCCCGTCAACGCGGCGTTGACGCCCGCGCTCATCAACACCGTGGGCACGGCGTCGGCCGTGCTCTTCACGGACCTGGCCACCACCACAGGCATCACGTCGCGCCGCATCCGCATCGTGAACACTCACGCCACTCAGCAGCTTGCGTTGTTCGTGGTGCCGAATGGGCAGGCACCGGCCAGCGAAACCACCGCGTCGCTCAACGCGATGATCGTCATGCCTGGCGCATCGGAGTCGTTCGTCGTCGAGGGCCCGATGCGCGTGCTCGTCGCGGGCAGCGGCGCAGCCACAACCTTCGCGGCCGTCGCCTCGGACCGGTGAACCATGGCGTGGACCTCGCTCAAAGCCCGCCCCAATGTCTACCGCGCTGGCATAAGCCAGGGCGCACGCAAGGCCAGCGGTACAAGCGGGCCGGTGACGATGTTCGCCACGCTGACCGGCGATTCGGGCAACGCCAATCTGTCGGACACTTTGACGGTCAACAGCACTGCGGTCGCGCCCACGCTGGCGTACCGCGGCGAGGATGCCAACGGCACAACGTGGACACCCGTGGCCGGCCCGTCACTCAGCATCGGCAGCACGGGTGCGACGCCCACGAGCGCCTTGACGCCGGTGACGACGTCAACGGAGCGCGCCCAGGCCTTCGTCACGACCGGCAAGGTGTACCTCTCAGCCACGAACGGCGACGGCAACCTGGGCACCGATGACTTCGTGATCGAGATGCTCTACCGCGCGGGCAGCGCCGGGCAGCTCATCGGCAACCGCGTGGCCCTCGGCTGGAAGATGGACCAAACGAGCGCGACGGCCGCGCGCTTGGTGTTCTCCGACGGGACGACCAACGGAACGCCCGGATGGACGTCCAACACGGGCGCTTGGTACCACGTGCTCGCCTTCTCCGACCGCTCCGAAGGCGCCAACTCGTGCAGCGTTTTCGTCAACGGTCAGCTCATCATCACGACGACGACGCCAACGAACAGCATCGACGCCTCAAACGTCTTCGCCATCGGCGCGCAGCCCGACGCGAACGGCAAGACCGATGCGTCCCTCGGCTTCGCCCGGATGTGGCGTCGTCCCTCCTGGTTCGCTGGCACCGCTGGCGGCAACGCCGCGCAATGGCTGGCCGTCGCCCAAGAGCGCTTCGCGCGTCTCACGGGCTGCTATGCCTCAGCGAGCACTGGCGGCAAGCCCACGCCCACCACGATGACCCGCACGTCCATTGCCTACCTGGATCGAGTGGTCAGCACGGGCCCTTCGGTCCGCCAGCTCTTCTTGACGGGAGCCAACTGGCCGCGTCTCTGTCGTCGAGAGAACGTCGCTGGAGGCACCTTCCTAACCGGCGCTGTTCTTGAGCCACAGGCAACGAACCTCTGCTTGCAGTCGGAGACGTTCGACAACGCCTCCTGGACCAAGGTGGCTGGAACGATCACGCCCAACGCGACGGCCGCGCCCAGCCTCGACGCCACAGCCGATGCGTACGTGGCCGACGCGACGACCGGCCTGCACGCGCTTGCACAGACCTTCACGCTAACTGCGGCCACGCACGTGTTCTCCTGCTTCGTGAAGGCCGGCAACCAGTCCATGGTCATCCTGGAGGACGGCTTCTATTCGACGACGGGACGCGCCTGGTTCAACTTGGCGACGGGCGCTGTGGGCACAGTGCAATCTTCGATCGCAGAAGCGTTGATCGAGCCCTTCGGCAACGGTTGGTTCCGGTGCTCGATCAAGTTCACGGGCACCGCAGCCAGCCACACGCTGGCGGTGTACTGCGCGAGCACCGACAGCGATCCAACGAGCACCGGCGACGCATCCACGACGTCAACGTTGGTGTGGGGCGCTCAGCTCGAAATCGTCAGCGACGGTGCGCCGTCGAGCTACGTCACGACGACCACGGCAAGCATCACACGCACGATCGACTCGCTTGACTATGACCTGACCGGCAGCTTCCCCGCCACCGGCCTGCCGTTCACGGTCAGCTACGACATGATGTCGCGCAGCTATGACCTGCTTGCGTCGTCGATGCCGCTCTGGATCTCCAGCGCCTCGGGCACCAACACGGACAGCGTGTACCCGGTGATCAGCGGAGCGGACGTAGCGGCCGGCAACATGTTCGTGGGCGGTGTGAACCAGCTCGGCTTCTCGGGCGGCACCGACATCATGAACGGCGAGAAGCACACCCACGCGCTCGTCATCGCGTCGAACAACGCGGCGCTTGTCGTCGACGGCAGCACGGTGGCCACCGACGCCACAGTCAACTTGATGTCAGCAGCGATGACGTACGCGCGCATCGGCAGCTTCCAGTCAGGAACGAACATGTGCGGCTGCCTCGTCAGCAACGTGCTCGTGAAAACACCGTGACGACGTCCGCCCTGCGCGGTTCCGTCCCATCGGTTCGGGTGATTCTCCGCTGCGCCTCCGGTGACCACGTCACCTCTGGCGAATGGAACCCACAGCAGCCGCTGGCGCTGGAAACGGCGCAGACGCAAAGACCGAGTCGTCACCGGTCACCACTGGTACTCCTCCTCCGTCGCAGCACGAGCGAATGCTTGCGTCGGTGGCGAGGCACCAGGACGCGGCGACCGCCTCGCAAGCGGCCCCGCAACACGCGCAGCCTGGCGACGGCCAACAGGCGAACGCGGAACAGCCCGACAGTGCCGGTGAGACGGAAGGCGCCCCCGGTGAAGAGGCGAAGAAGAAGACCGATGTCTCGATGCCTCCCGCCGCGCTCCAGGTTCGTCTGGACCGCGAGAGGGCAAAGGCGCAGCGCATCCAGGACGCGTTGAACTCAACGAGTCTTGAAGTCGCTCGACGTGACGCCGCGATCCGTCTCCTGACGCAAGAGCTGGAGACGATCAAAGCACGCGTGAACAGCTCCGATCCCCGAGACGAGCAACTCCGTAGCTACGCGCTACAGGAAGAGGCTCGCAAGGCGTTTGAAGCTGTCCAGGAAGAGCATCGGCAGAAGCTGGAGCAGCAGCGCGCGCAAGCCGAGCTGTCGGAGAAGCGTGCGGCCATTCGCGATCAGATGCGCGAGGCCTGTCAGCGGTACCCCGGCGTCGAATTCGAGATGCTGAAGGCCGCGATGCTGAAGAGCGAGAACGGTGACCCCCACGCCGTTGCAGCTCAGCTCCACGAACGCCTCCGGTCGCTGTTCTCGGCTTCGCCGGGGCAGCGGCCCGAGGCGCCTCCGCACGTGCGTGGCGGGACCGCCACCACGACGCGCCCACCCAACACTGAGGCCAGCATGGTCGAATACGTCAAGACCATGTTGGCGAAGGGCTGATCTCCAATGGCCGTCACGAACGTCACTGCGAACGCACTCAGCACGCTGATCCGTGAATTCGCGCCTGAACGATGCATGACTGCATTGCAGGCGTCGTCTCCGCTCATGGCGGACAACTCGATCCTCGACAAGAAGACGAACGTCAAGGGTGAGTTGACGTTCACCGTGTTCCCCGCCGAGAACTTCGCCGGCGGCATGGTCAGCGACTTCGGCAACTTGCCCGCCGGTGGCGCCGACATCCCGAGCAAGGGACGCGTGCTGCCGCAGCCCTTCGTGGAAGTGGTCCAGATGGGCCGCGCGGCCGTCGACATGGAAGTCACGGCCGAGGGCGTGGTCGAGATGTTCCAGAGCAACATCGACAACCGCAGCCGCGCGCTGAGCCGCAAGATCAACTCAGCGATCTACGGTGGTGCACCGCAGCCGAGCGCGGGCACGACGTGGAACGCCACGACCGCCAACGCGACCGCCACCGTGGCCTTCACCGACGCGTCGCTGTTCCGTCCGGGTGCGGCATACGACTTCTGCGATCTCTCGTCGGGCAACACCTACGTCGTGCGCTGCACGGCCGTGGCGTACACCAGCAACGTCGCAGCCAACGTCAGCTTCATCAACGACGTGCCGTCGGCCACCGGTTCGGTGACGGCGCTGACCGACACCACGATCGCCACTGGCGACACCTTCCGCATCCGCGGCGCTGGTGGTCCTGGCTTCGGCACGACGACGGTGCTCTCCGGCATGATCAGCTTCGACAGCATCGCCGGCACCGGTGCCGCAGCCACCCTCCACGGCATCGCACCAGCCTCGCTGCCTGGCTGGACCGGCCAGAACCGGGCGCTGGGCGCGGCGTTCACCCAGGAAGCCTCTGCGGGCTTCACGGGCCTCCTGGCGCAGATCTCGGGCAGCCAGTTCACCCACGTGCTGTGCGGTCCCCAGACCGCCGCAGCGATCGCCGTGAGTGGTGGCGTCCAGGGGTCGGTGCTCTCGTCGGGTGGTGCGGCTCCGGCCCTCGGTGGCGCTGGCCGTTACGACCTCGGCTCGGTGAACAGTGACAAGTACGAAGGCCTGGCGACGCGTGCGTCGGGCAAGACCGGCCTCACGCTGCACGGGCGGCCCGTCGTCGAGGACATCTCGTGCCCGGCGTCGACCATCGTCTACCACTGCCGGGACACCACCAAGCTGGCCGTGTGGAAGGCCATGGGTCCCCAGGAAGAAGCTGGTGACCCGTTGCTCGTCGACCGCACCACGTACTCGTTCAGCACCCAGATCGACTGGCGCGGAAACCTGTACACGAACCAGCGCGCCTCGATCGGCATCATGACAGGCGTGACCGCGCTGTAAGCCGCTTGATGGCGCAAGTGAAACGGCCCCCGCCTCCGGGGGCCGCTTTCATTTCTGAACCTGCGTCTCGCGTGCCTCGCACTCTCACCCATGTTCAACCCGCTCGACGGCACCGAGCCGCACCCGTTCCACGACGAGGACCTGTTGGGCGACACGCCCATCGGGCCGCTGCGCCTTGCCGTGCAGCCCGGCCACTACATCGGGATTGAGCGCCTCGACCACATGGACCCGGTCAACGGCAAGCACGTGGTCATTCACGTGCTCGATCACCGTGGCGTCCTCGCTGCGGTGTACGGGCGTCGGCCTCTCGAATGTGACGCCGTCAAGGCGATGTATGCAGAGCGCGCCGCGCGCCTCGACGCATCTCGCGACGCCGATGCAGCTCTGCTGCGCGCCGATGAAGCCAAAGAGTGGAAGCGCCTCGTGCGCAAAGACCAAGACGTCTCCGTGCTGCTCCTCGGTGGGCGTGTCGAGGTGGTCTGATGTTGCTCTCTGCGGCACGGACTCGCGTCCGCACATTCGCCGACGACCGAAACAGCGAGCTGTTCGCGGACTCGGACCTCGACGCCAGCTTGGCGAGCGCGCAGTACGAGGCGCTGCTGTGGGCCGTCAACGCCGGCGCCACGCTGTTCATGATCGAGGCCACGATCACCACGAACGGAAGTGGCGTCGCAGACCTCTCGTCGCTGGCCCCGCTCAAGATCCACAACGTCGCGCTGTCGTCGTCATCGTTCCGGCAGACGCTCAATCCGATCGCGCCGCATGACATCTCAGGCCCGTACTCGGGCACCCAGACGCTCGTCATCAATTACACGCCACGGCCCGTGTTTCCGTCGTCACCCGCGTCGGCCTTCGTCTGGGGCAGCTCGATCGTCTCGTGCCCGCCGCTCGATCTTTACATGTGCTGCCTTGCAGCGAGCGAGCTGAAGATCCTCGACAACGAGGTGCTCAAGGGTCTGGAGATACGCAAGGCCGAGGCACAGAAGGCAGCCATGGCGCTCATCAGCCATCCCACGTGGACGTCGATGCCGCTGCGCCAGCGCTGCAACGGCACCCTCGGCCTCTCCTGGACGTCGACGACGCCCGATTCCATTGCTCTTTGCTACTGAGGCCACTGCGTTGCTTCGCGCCTACCCTCCCATTGCGGACCGCCAGCAAGGCGCTGACCGCCTCGTGTACAACGAGGACGACCTACGCTCGGTACTGGGCGAGGCACTCACCGACGGCAGTGTCTCCACCATTCGACTCGGCGCCGACATCACGCCGACCCGCAGCTTCGTCCTGAGCGGCAACTACGGGGTCACGATCGATGGCGGCTCACGCTACGGGTTCGTTGCCGCCGCGACGGTGACGCTTACCGAGTTCTTCACCGTGGCCGCGGGCGTGACCGTCGAGGGCATCGCGTTCCGCGGGTGCGGGTTCACGGCGTTCCCCGACTTGATCATCCGCTGCGCCGACGCCACGAGCACGCTCCGGCGCGTCGACTTCCACGACTGCTATGCGGACTTCGTCCACGACTTCGTCCTGGGCGACGGAGGTGCACCGACGTGGGCGGACTCCGTCGTCGAGGGCTGCACGTTCCTCTTGCAGCGGGGTTCCACGTTCATCACGCCGGGCTTCGGCCAGGCCGTCTTGCAGCGCTGCACGCTCCAGCGCAGCAACTGCGTTGACCTCACAGGTGGCGTGTACGCCACGCATGTCGACAACGCCGCAGGCAGCGACGGCAACACGTACATTGGCGTGACGGCCATCTCGGCGCTGGGCGCCAGCGACGTGTACCTGGCCGCGACGTCAGCAGAAGAGAACGTGCTGGCCCGGCCCCTCGTGGTTGGTACCTACCCGTCGTCGCTGTCCTCGATCGACTTCACGACGGTGCAGGGACGCAACGGCTGCAACGAGTTCACCGTTCAGGGCACGGGGACGACGTCGGGCGCGGTCTCGATCACCATCACGCAGTTCACGCCTGCGCCTTCAAAGAGCTACTTGATCACCATGCGCACCATCGGCAGGCGCACGAACGGCACCGATCCCGGCCAGACCGATACCTGGATCATCCAACAGATGTTCAAGGTCAGCAGCACGGGCGTGGTGACGACGGGCGCTACTCTGACGAACAACAGCACGCTCGATGATGCCACGTGGGCCGCAGCCATCGACAGCGCATTGGGGAACATCCGCATGCGCGCCGCGGGCGCCGCGGGCCAGAACATCTCATGGGCGTGCACAGCCATCGTGGACGAGGTCTGACCATGCTGTGGGACCCCGCCACCGCAGAGTTGCACAACCTCGTCGTGCGAGACGCCAAGGTGCGCACGCGTCGAGGCCTGGTCTCGGCGAAGACGCCCACCGCGGGCACGGCCTACGTCGCTGGCTGGTCCATCGAGTCGCAGTCCACGACCGAGGTCTGGCACTACTTGTTTGAGCAGAGCACCACGACGAGCGTCGTGACGCTCCAGGTGGTCGACGAAGAATTCAACTCCGTGTTCTCGCTGCCCATCGGCCCTACACAGGGCCGCCCTGTCGTGACGAAGGCAGTGACCCTCAACCAGGTCATGATCAACAGCCCGTCGTTCTCCGGGCCGCTCTATGGCCTCGTTGGTGGTGGCCTCGTGCAGGCGCTCAAGAGCACCAGCGCGAACCCGGACACGACGTCGCTGGACATCCCACCGGGCCACATCACGGCGTGGGGAGACCGCTCGCCCATCGCCGTCGGCAACAACCTGCTGTTCAACGACCCGCCGAAGCCCGACCCGCGCGCCTACGTGGCCAAGAACGTCGTGCCGCTCGGTGGCGTGATCTTCGATCACTTCACGGGCCCCGATGGCGCCCTGTACGTCTTCACGTCGCAAGACACGTACGTCATCGCTGCGGATGCGCTGGGCCAGGGCCAGACGGTCACGGGCTTCATCTCGACGTTGACGGGTCTCAACCCTTCGCGCCCGGGAAACGCAGTGACGTCCAACGGCGTCATCGCCTGCCTGGCCCGTGACGGTCTGGTGACAATCGCCGGTGGCGTTCAGACCCGCGTGCCGCTCATGACCTACCAGGGCAAGCGCTACCTCAGCTTCCCCGGGGAGATGAGCGACTATCGCGACGGACGCCTGTTTCCGACGTCAACGGGCTTCTTGCTGTCGTTCGGAACGAGGCGCAAGCACGCCATCCACATCGACGTGCGCAATGGATTCCGCTCGGTGCTGTGGACGCAGACGGGCGCGCCCCTCGACGTCGTCGGCATGCTGCGTTCGCGCGACGGCGAAGACTTCCCGGTGCTCTCCAACCGGGTCGTGCAGTACCTCGGCTCCACGGACTTCGACGCTACGGCAGTGCGTGGCGTGGCTGCCTCGCGCATCGAGGTGCCACCAGACCAGACGCCCACAATCCGCAGCATCACGGTGAAGGCCGACAACGTGGGCCAGCCCGTTGGCATGTCCGTGGGCGCAGCCACACGCACCAACACGACGCCAGCCAAGACACGTGACGTCGTGATCGGCACCGGCCTCTGGTCCGCCTCGGGCCAGCTCAACGGGCGCGAGCTGCGCACGACCCGGATGCAGTGCGACCAGCGCGTGACGGACCTTGAGGTGGAGGTCTCGATCGATGGTGGTGACCGAGGCCTCGGCCCCGTTGATGTCGAGGTGCAGGGCCAGGGCACGACCCGAAGGGATCGCATGTAATGGCAATCTCCAATGGCAACCCAGTGCTCGCATTCGACTTGGGCACGATGACCTCGACGGCGCTCCTCAATGTGGGTGCCGACAACGGTCAGGGCCCGCTCGGCCACGAGCAGACGCACACGTTCTTCAACATCGTGGGCGGCGGCACGCCCACGTCGGCGCAGCGCAGTAAGGCGATCTTCGTCGTGCCCTTCGACTGCTTCGTTGAGTCGCTCGTGGCCGTGGCCAACGACCTCACCAACGGGTCGACCGTCAACGTGGCGTTGACGAGCGCGGGTGTCCTCGACGCCTTCCCCCTCGCGGTTAGCCAGACCGTGGTCACCGGCGCGGCCAAACTGACACGCATCCTTTACGACAACAGCAGGGCCAACGCCGCAGCCAGCTACATGGCTAGCAACCCAGCGCTGCGCCTCTTGCCCAAGGGCGCCACCGTCGTCGTCACCGTCTCCACCACGAGCACGGCCACGCCCTCGTCCATCCAAGTGACGCTGGTGCTGCGCAGCTACTTCAACAGAGGCTGACCATGCACGTAGCGCTCAACCCGATCACGTTCACGACCGGGGACCTCCTGGACGGCGGGGACATCAACGACCTTTACCTGTACGCGGCCGACGCCATCGACGACGCGGCATCCAAGCGCTGGCAAGACGGCCTGGTCTCGTTCCCCTTCAACGAGGACACGACGACGAGCTACACCAACGGCTCATCCACGGAGGAGCTGACCTATCGCTTCACGTGTCCCGTGCCGTGCGTCGTCAAGGCTGCGATTTTCAGCGCCAACATGACGTGCTCGGCCGAGGTCAAGATCACGCTCACCACGAGCGCGGGCGCGGCGGTCTCGGGCGTGTCGGCGCCGCTGCTGACGACCGGCGGAGCCATCACGGTCGCGACCACGGACACGTCGCTGTCTTCCAACGACCGCTTCGTGCTGAGCGCGGGCACCGAGTACAAATTCGTGCTGTCGTCGTCGTCGGTGTTCAACATCCAGCGCGGCGATCTGGTCTTGCTCGTGTCAACAGACCGTTGGAACACGGCCGGCACGGCCAGCTCGCCGCTGTTCAGCCCGACGCTGCTGCGTGCATCCAACGCACCTGACGCCACGATCATCGCGGCGAACAACAGCGCGTTGACAGCGCAAGCAAACCTGTTTGGCGGAGCGCTCGTGGCGCCGACGCCGCTGCTGTTCGTGAAGCACAACGTGGTGTCCGGCTCACCGGCCAACCCACGCACCTTCTGGATTCCGCGCTTTGCCAGCGCCCGCGCGCAGTCGCGCATCACGCGAATCTACCTGTATGCCGCGATGGACGCGACCACGGGCACGACGTGCACCGCGACCCTCAAGGACCAGAGCGGCAGCACACTGACGACGGTGACCGCCAACGTCGCGGGCGTCACGCAGGCATCGGCCGACTCGGGCGCGCTCAACGTCAGCCTGACGTCAGGTGCAGGGACAACCACCAGCACATCGTCTGACTACTCGCTGGTGTTGGCCAACGCGTCCGCGACGAACGCCCGCAAGCTTTACGCCCTCGTCTGGATTGGCCGCGCATAGGAGCAGGGAACCATGGCAATCAGCCGGTACACCACACAGACCGCCGCGAAGGCCAAGCTGGACCCCTCGCTGCTGCAAGGCCTCACCGCAGATGACGACGAGCACGACCTCGTCTCAGTGGCGAAGGCCGCGACAGGTACCAAGACGGCGAC